>OHGZ01000216.1_pt1 | contig 52959 bp, 29 predicted proteins | sample 1567851 | NCBI WGS metagenome assembly OHGZ01 (sample SAMEA3879563, study PRJEB24766) | human gut metagenome | biome: human-associated habitat; feature: feces | place: USA | collected 1985/1987 | reverse complement strand
TATACTGATTATAGTCATCGATTATTGTATCGTTGATAATGGCGTTGACGGAAAGTGGGGAACTGAGAACCATCCCTTCCAATGTTTTGCATCGGCTCAGGGCAACGTATGCCTGTCCGTGGGCGAAAGCGGAGCGGGCGTCAATAATGGCGTGTTCAAAAGTCAGTCCTTGGCTTTTATGAATAGTGATGCCCCATGCCAGTTTTACAGGGTATTGCTTGAAGACTCCTTCTTGTTCCTCGGTTATTTCCTTTGTTTCTTCATTTAGCACATATTTGCTGTTTGTCCATTCCTCGGGTTGGACAATGATTTTTTCATTCTTTTCTTTGGTGCGGACGGTAAATCCATCCTCATCTATAGAAGTGATTTCGCCAATCATACCATTGTAATAACGTTTTTCCGGGGAAGGGTCATTTTTGACGAACATGATTTGCGCTCCTTTTTTCAGCATCAATGTTTCATCTGTAGGATAAGAATATTCAGGAAAAATTCCGGTGACTTCTGCCTTGTAACTGAAAACCGGTTCTTTGATGAGTGAAAGCTCGTGATCATTAATCTGTTGTGCTTGGTAATTGTGAGTGGTGAGTTGGATATATCCTTTTTCTTTGACAGGATGGAAATTGGGAATATATCTTTGGTTCAATTCTGCGAGTGTCTGTTCGTCGGCTTTATTCTCCCGGACTTTGTTCAGCAAGGAAAGGAAATAGGGGTCGTTCTGGCGGTAGACTTGTTTCAGTTCGATGGTGGCGTAGGTGGTTTCTTTCAAGGCGCGGCTTCCGAAGAAATAGGAGGTATCATAATAGTGACTCAGCATATTCCATTCCGTTTCTTTCACTACGGGGGCAAGCTGTTGCAGGTCACCAATCATCAGCAATTGTACGCCTCCAAAGGGTTTGTATCGGTCCCGATACCGGCGGAGTACGGAGTCGATGCAGATCTGCCCTCACCATACTTATTTCATCAATGATCAGCAGATCCATGCTTCGGATGATGTTAATTTTTTCTTTGCTGAACCGGAAATGTTTTTGTTCGGTATTGAACGTGGTATCGGGGATGAAAGGTGCAAATGGCAGTTGGAAAAAGGAGTGGATGGTAACGCCTCCCGCATTGATGGCAGCTATTCCGGTGGGGGCGACTATGACTGTGCGTTTGGGAGATTCTTTCTTCAGATTGTGTAGGAAGGTTGTTTTTCCGGTTCCTGCTTTTCCGGTGAGGAAGAGATGGGTGCCAGTATTCTCTATTATTTGCCAGGCACGCTGTAGTTCTGGGTTGTTCATTATTTCCTAATGTTAGTATATTATTGGATAAAGTTACTGCTTTTATTTAAGGCGGGGAAACTTTGGAGGAATATTTTCTTTGTTTGGTGGATTACTATCGTTGTTGGAGGCATAAAATTTGAGGTAGCTTTCATTTGCTTTTAAAAGTAAAAGTGTATATTTGTACCATTATTCTCCTTTTATTTAATACGGTTTGATAGGCAATGAGCATTGATTTGAATGCATTTAATAAATTCTTTATAGACTACCAGCAACGTTTTGTCCACTTTGCCTGTACTTATGTGCATGATGAAGCTGTTGCCGAAGATTTTGTTGTGGAATCAATGATGTACTATTGGGAGAACAAAGATCGTTTGTCTGCTGATACTAATATTCCGGCTTATGTCTTGACCACGATAAAGCATAAGTGTATTGACTATTTGCGCCATCAACAAGTTTATCAGGATGCTTCTGACGAAATAGCTCGAATCTATGCATGGGAATTGTCGGGCAGAATCATGACTTTGGAAGATTTCGAGCCCTATGAGGTTTTTACAAAGGAAATACAGGAGATTGTTGATAGGACTGGATGCTTTGCCCGAACAGACTCGGAAAATCTTTGTGATGAGTCGTAATGAAAATAAATCCCATAAAGAAATAGCAGAACTATTGGATATTACAACTAAGGGAGTGGAATTTCATATATCGAAAGCTACCAGGACGTTACGTCTTGCATTGAAGGATTATCTGCCGGTATCCTTACTTTTTTTCTATTTGCATTAAAAAAAACAGTTTTTCACTAGGGAATGTTCTTTCCCATCCGCTATTACTATAAATACGTAAAACAAAAGTATTTATGGATAAGGATTTGTTATACCGTTTTTTTGAAGGTCATGCTTCTTTAGAAGATATGAAAGTGGTTAAAGAATGGGCTGATGCTTCTGAGGAGAATGCCGGGCTGTTGCGTAGGGAACGCAAACTGTTTAATGCCATGATTCTTGCAGGTCATTCCCGACGGACTGATATACAGAGAATGAGGAACAGGAGGAACTATTTTATTAGGGAATTCCTGAAAATAGCTTCTGTAATAGTGATAACGGTGAGTGTGACGGCTGTATTATTTTCAATAGGTAAAGATAATGAAGATATGTATTTAGCGATGCAGACCATTACCGTGCCGGCCGGTCAGCGTGTGAACCTCGATTTGCCTGATGGTTCAAACGTTTGGCTGAACGCCGGAACGACGATGAAATATCCTGTCTCGTTCATGAAAGGCAAACGCGAAGTGATACTGGACGGAGAGGCTTATTTTGAGGTGGCACACAATGAGAAATCCCTTTTCGTGGTGCGGACGCATGCAATGGATGTGGAAGTACTGGGCACAAAGTTCAATGTGGAGGCCTATTCGGCAGGGCGCACTTTTGAGGCTTCTCTGATGCAGGGAAAGGTGAGGGTGAAGTCTCCTGCAAATGAAAAGCTTGCCGTAGTGCTTCTTCCCCATTATAAAACGACTCTGAAGGATGGCAAACTGGTGGTGAGCAAGATTGATGATTATAATGTGTACCGCTGGAAAGAAGGTTTGTATTGCTTCAAGAATAAACCCTTTGCCCGGATCATGGAAGATCTGGAAAGATATTATGATCTGAAGATTCAATTGGATAAGAAGAGCATAGAAGGCGTGGCGCTGACCGGCAAGTTCCGTATATCCGACGGGCTGGACTATGCATTGCGTGTTTTGCAGAAGGATGTAGCCTTTACTTACCGGAGAGATAAAGATAATGACGTCATTTATATAAAGTAAATCGTAGTATTAACCGGATTAAAACAAAAGATTAGCCTATGGAACAATACTGATGGAAAACAAGAAAGCCGATAGATGTTTGCCCCATCCACCGGCCCTGATTAACACAATTCAATTTATAAATCGTATTAATAACTCATTTACAAAGATATGAAAAACATTCCTTTGTCGGATATTTATTGCCCTAAAAATCCGCAATTAACATTATTATTTAGAATTATGAGAATATCAATATTCTTTTTGTTCTTCTGTGCTTTTAGCCTGATGGCGAAGAATAGTCACTCACAAAATGCACGGGTGACAATCAATCGAACCAATGTACAACTTGAATCTATACTGAATGAAATAGAGTCTCAGACGGATTATCTGTTCATCTATAAAGAAGATGTAAACGTAGAGGCGCGCAAAAGTATCCGGGCGGATAATGCAAAGGTATCGGAAGTACTGAATACATTGTTGGCAAACTCTCCTATCCGCTATAAGATGGAGGGAAACCATATCATTCTGACCAGACAGGCAGTGGCTGATGTACGTCAGGCCGGCGTAACGGGTGTGGTTACCGATGAATCGGGAGAACCTTTGATCGGGGTTACCGTTCTGGTGAAAGGTGGTAGCCAAGGCAGTGTGACAGACCTTGAAGGTAAGTTTACGCTGGTTGCCAATGTGGGCGATGTACTTCAGTTTAGCTATATAGGATATGTTTCACAGGAAGTGAAGCTGAAGGATCTGAAACTGTTGCGTGTGGTTCTGCGTGAAGATGCCAATTTACTGGACGAAGTCGTTGTAATCGGCTATGGCAGTATGAAGAAGAAAGACCTGACAGGTGCCATTACCCATGTACAGGCTGAAAAGATGGCGAAAGAGAAACCGGCTACCATGCAGGATTTATTGCGTAGCGCGGCACCGGGACTGAACGTGGATCTGTCCAACGATGCCAAAGGCGGTGGTAATATGTTAGTGCGTGGACGTCGCTCTCTGAAAGGTGGAACCGGGCCGTTGATTGTTCTGAACGGTATGATCTTTCAGGGTGATCTTTCTGAAATAAATCCGGTGGATATAGAGTCTGTAGATGTCTTGAAAGACGCATCATCGGCAGCCGTTTACGGAGCAAAGTCGGCTAACGGCGTAGTACTTGTTACTACCAAGAAAGGAACGGAGGAGAAACCGACTATTCGGTTCGATGCAAGCGTGGGTTTTGTGACCATGGGGGCTAACCGGGAGGTGTATAGTGCGGATGAGTATTTGCAATATCGTGCAGATTATGCGGCAAGCAGCAACGGGTTCGGGAATCAAGGCTATTACGTTAAGCCCACGGCCGAAAACTTGAATAAGTATAACCTTACTGAAGCGCAATGGCGTAACTATGATGCCATAGGACAGGGTTCCATGAATATGGAAGACATCTGGTTGCAACGCATCGGTCTGGGAGAGATAGAGCGCGAAAACTATTATGCGGGTAGAACATACGACTGGTATGATGCCTCTTTCCAAACCGGATTGAGACAGGACTACAATGTAAGTCTGTCCGGTAAGACGTCCAACCTGAATTATTACTGGTCTTTAGGTTATCTGGACAGCGAAGGATTGGTGGTAGGAGACCGGTTTAAGAATTATCGTACCAATTTGCGACTGGATGGAAAGATAGGTAACTTCATGGAGGCAGGTGTCAATCTGAATTTGCAGAGTCGGGAAGAAGGTTTCCAGACGGTGAGTTGGGAAGGACAGATCGCTAATTCTCCTTACTCTACTCCATATTATAGCGACGGCACGCTGAATCCCTGGCCTATGGGAGAAAAGAATCAGGTAACGGGTGTGAACAGCCTTTACAATAACTCCATGTCATCCAAAGATGCAGGTACCCAGAATGTGACGGCGAATTTCTATGCTAAATTAAAACTGCCTTTCAACATTTCATATCAGTTTAACTTTGCACCCCGGTATAGTTGGAACCATTCAAGATACTGGAACAGTTCGCAAAGCGTCTTTGACAAAGACAACGGAGTTGCAGGCAGATCGACGGCCCGTTCCGTAGATTGGACATTGGACAATATGGTGAAGTGGAACTATACTTTCGCCAAGAAACATAATATAGACTTGACCTTGCTTCAGAGTGCCGAGAAATATGAAGTATGGGAAGAGTCAATGGTAGCTTCCGACTTTACCCCTTCGGATGTACTGGAATGGCATAACATGAAGACTGCGGGCAACAAAGAAATCAGTGCCAATGATACGAAACATACGGGTGCCGCATTGATGGCTCGTTTATTCTACTCTTATGACAACCGCTATATGCTGACCGCATCTGTTCGTCGCGACGGTTTCTCCGCTTTCGGTGCTTCCAATCCCTGGGCTACATTCCCCGCCATAGCCGTGGCATGGAGTTTCACGAATGAAAAGTTCTTCAAGTGGGCGCCAATGAGTAGCGGTAAGCTGCGTTTGTCCTGGGGTAAGAATGGAAACCGGGATATCGGTATTTACCAAGCCTTGTCCCAATTGCATGGAGGTACGGCCGGCAAATATACTTATGTCACTCCACAAGGGAGTTTGTATGAAGTGTCTTCATTGCAGATTGAAAGAATGTCCAATACGGATTTGAAATGGGAAACTACCACATCCTGGAATGTCGGTTTGGACTTCGGTTTCCTGAATGACCGTATCAATGGTAGCATTGAATGGTACCATATGCCTACAACGGACTTGTTGGTAGACAGAAGCTTGCCGGGCTTTACAGGTTATACGGATATCGTAACCAATCTGGGACAGGTTAATAATGAAGGGTTTGAATTCTCATTGAATACGGTTAATATCCGCAATAAGAACTTTACCTGGTCTTCTACATTCGGGCTTTCACACAACAAGAATACGATTAAGCATTTGTATTACCGTTACGAAGATGTATTGAACGAGGCCGGAGAAGTGGTAGGAAGTAAAGAAGTGGACGATGTGAACAGGGGCTGGTTTGTAGGGAAAGATATTTCGGCCATCTGGGATCATGAATTCATCGGCATCTGGCAGGAAGATGAAGCGGAAGAAGCCGCAAAGTACGGGCAGCAACCGGGTGATGCAAAAGTCAGGGATGTGAATGGAGATTATAAGATTACCCAGGAGGATAAGGTCTTCTTAGGTCAGGAAACACCTAAGTTCAGATGGTCGTTCAGAAATGAATTTACTTTGTTTCGGAATTGGGATATTTCTCTCAATCTTTATTCTCAGATGGGACATAAGCAAAGTACAACGGAATATCTGAACTTCTTTGATAATCTGGGTGATTATTCGAATACCTATAAGCGCGAATACTGGACTCCTGAGAACAAATCAAATTCGTATGCCCGTCTGAAGTCGACACGTCCTTCGAATATCAACCCCAAGAAGGTGATAAACAAAGGCTTTATCCGCCTGGAGAATATTTCTGTTTCTTACAGGGTGCCCCAACAGTTTGCACGGAAACTGATGGCTAAAGAGATCAGTATATACGGAACTGTCAGGAATGTGGCTGTCTGGGCCTTTGACAAAGAGTGGGATTATTGGGACCCGGAAACAAAGGGACTTCTCCCCAGAACATTTACTTTCGGTGCAAGTATAACATTTTAATTAAATAACTATCATGAAAACAAATCTAATAAAAGCGATATATCTGACCTTCGGGTTATCTTCATTAGCATTAACGGGATGTTCGGACAGTTGGCTGAAACCGGAACCATTATCATTTTATGAACCCAGTGTGACGTTATCCACCAAAGAAGGGTTGGAAGCTGCGCTCACTACCTGCCACAGACAGATGCGTTATTATTATATGGAGGATAACGGGCCTGCATTGGCTACGGAAATGATATTCTCGGATGTGGCTGTAACGGCTGTATCCGACTTTAGCGGGTGCCAGGACATCCTTTCGAATGTGACTCCTATTTCTGAGAACAATTGGTTCGGTACGAATATGATTAATTGGTTCTGGAATATGGGTACACAAGGTATCAGCTTTGCCAATGTGGTGATTTCGCGCATTTCCGAGTTGGATTTGGACCAGACCACCAAAGAACAGATGCTATCCAGTGCTTATTTCCAGCGTGCCTGGCGTTACTATCATCTGATTTTCCAGTTTGGTGATATCCCCTTCCTGTCGAAAGAAGTCACAACTCCGAAACTCGACTTTCGTTCCACAAAGATGGAAGTGGTTATCGAGCAAATGATTAAAGATCTGGAATATGCCGTAGGGCATATCCCAGATCAGGTTGACTATGGTAAAGAAAACAAAGGAGCCTGCCGGATGCTGCTTATTAAGTATTACATGGCAGCCGGGGATTTTGACAAGGCGCTTGAACAGGCCAATGCCCTTATTGACGCTTCCGGATATGAACTGATGGAAAATACATTTGGCAAGTGGGAGAATCCTTATCCGGAACATCATCCGGTGACACGCAATGTGATCTGGGATTTGCATAGACCGGTAAATAAGGCGGATGCTTCCAATAAGGAGACCATCATGCTCATGGTGAACAGATATGATAATTCAGAAAGCCGGCTCAATACGAATTACCTGTATAATATGACCCCGTTCTGGTCGCAAACAGATGTGAACAGAGGTATCCTGGTGCCCAGTAAGTCGCAGTCCGGTATGACGAGACAGTCTGCTACGGCGGGTATGCTGGCACAATATCCTGACTTTTTAGATTGCAGGGCGATCTATGGACGTGGTGAAGCGTTTTCAAGACCTACTTATCATGCGGAAAAATCCATGTGGGGTGATAAGAATGATCTCCGACACAGCCGGGAAGCCGGTAACTGGTTCGTGATGGAGGATCTGAAATATAATGATCCTAAATTATTGGGTACGGATGATGCTGTCTATTATCTGAAACCTATACAGAAGTATGCGGATGACGGCACGCTATTGTGCAAGGATACCATTCGTTGCTGGTTCGATTATCCGTATTATAAATTATGGGTAGAAGATACGGCGAGGGAAGTAGCCAATGGATATTCGGGTACGGACTACGTTGGAGGTTCGGGCGACTGGTATGTATATCGTCTTGCGGAAGCTTATCTGCTGAGGGCGGAGGCTTACTACTGGAAGAAGGAATATGCGAAAGCTGCCGCTGATGTAAATAAGATCAGAGAACGTGCCGGATGTACGGATTTGTTCGATGCCGGCGAACTTAATGGATTGGACGGGCTGGACGTGATTATGGATGAAAGGGCCCGTGAGCTGATGTATGAAGAGTTCAGGCATGTGGAACTTGTACGTGTTTCGTTTATAAAAGAGAATCAGGAAGGGAATTACACCTCTCCGAAAGACCTTGCAGACGAAAGTAGTAACAGTTATTGGTGGCACAGAATCACGGAATATAATAACTATTACAATAAGGGTGTGAAAACGCTTCATAATGATGAATACAAAATAGGGAAGTACAATATATTCTGGCCTATACCGCAGACCGCCATTGATGCGAACTTGTATGGCCGGGTAAATCAGAACTATGGATATTCCGGTTATGAGCTGAATGAAACCCCTATTGCTTCACAAGAAGAGCAAATAGCATCCGGCCAGTAATAAAATGAGTGTCTCATAATGAAGAGATTGGGCAAGTTTATTATCTTTGCTTGCCTAATCTCCTTTATAACCCCAAAAATATCACGTATGAAAAGATGTAGAATTCACATTTTATCTGTTTTGCTTATCTGTCTTTCCTGCCCTGCTCTGTTGTATGCTGCTACGGAACATGCTGTATCTATTGAAAAGCTCAAAGTGGAATATGCCGAAATGCCATTGGGTATAGATGTGGAAAAGCCCCGCTTCAGTTGGCAGATGGTAATACAGAATACCGAAAGGGGGTATTCGCAGAAAGCCTATCAGATAACGGTGACTGACGAAGCTGGACAAACGGTATGGGACAGCGGAAGAGTGTCGAGTGACCTGTCGCTGAACATTGAATATGCCGGTGCTCCCCTGCAACCCACTACCTGCTATTTCTGGACAGTAAACGTATGGAATCAGAAGGGTGAGCAATCTTCCTCAACCTCCTGGTTTGAAACGGGACTGATGAGTAAAGCCAATCCGTATGAAGGATGGAGTGATGCGAAGTGGATAGGTGGCGGAGATGAAGACATGGTGCTCTATTCCCACTGTCTTCCGGTGTTCAGACTGAACGTTGCACTCCGGTTGGATAAGGAGACAAAAAGTACCCGTGCAGGCTTTGTCTACGGAGCGAATGATAAACGCCTGATGGATAAGAATAAGAACCTGTATCAGTTGCAGAACGGGAAAGATGAGTCTTACATAAAAATAGAACTGGACTTGGATTCGCTTGCTTCGGGTAAAGAGGCGATGTTGAATGTATATCGTGTAGGATACCACCCGGATGATCGGAAAGATGTTCCTTTCAAGAGCTTTCCCATCCCCCTGACATTGATTAATGAAAGTAATAAGTATGACCGGCATACGGTGAGCCTTACTTCTGATCTGGGTTTTACAAGATTCTATGTGGATAATGCTGAAGAACTTGGTTGGATAAATCTGAATCCGCTGGGGCAGGGAGGTGATTTCATCGCTTTCCCGGTAGTGGGCGACATCGGCTTTGATGTTCCCGCCGGGCAATCCGCTACTTTCCCGGAAATGGAGATTGCCAACTTCAGAAGCCCTTCGAACGTGATTGCTACTTGCCGGGAAGGAAATAGCCGGATAGCCGGCGGCACTTCCGGTGTTCTTACTATATTCACTCCCGAAGGAAACTCCGCACCGATGCTTCGTACGGTCTTCTCTTCTCCCGATGCGGAGATTGTAAAAGCCCGCCTGTATGTTACTTCACGTGGCATTTATGAGGTCTATCTCAATGGTAAGCGTGTAGGGGATGATTATTTTAATCCCGGAGTTACCCAGTATAACAAAACTCATCTGTACCAGACGTTTGATGTGACAAAGTACGTCCATTCCGGCAGAAATGCCTTGGGTGCTTTGCTGGCAGAAGGTTGGTGGAGCGGTGGTGCTACTTTTACGGGAGATAACTGGAACTTCTTCGGTGACCGCCAGTCTTTATTGGCAAAGCTGGTTATCACGTATGCGGACGGTCGGACCAATGTTGTGGTGACCGATCCTTTGTCCTGGCAGTATTTCGGCAAAGGCCCCGTCGCTTACGGAAGTTTCTTTCAGGGCGAAGTGTATGATGCTTTAAGAGAACCGGCGGTGGAAGGATGGAGCACGGCATCTTATGATGCATCTGCCTGGAAACCGGCTCATGAGGTTGCTTTGGAAGGACATATCAGTAAGGCGGGAAACCCGAATATGCCGTGGGTGAACGATTATTCAGGTTTTGAACTTATCGGGCAATTCGGCCAGACGGTGAAACAAATCAATGAACTGACGGCTCTTTCAGTAGAAGAAGTCCGCCCCGGCGTGTTTGTGTACGACATGGGGCAGAATATGGTAGGAGTCCCCCGTATCAGTTTGTCGGGCATGCAGCCCGGAACGGAAATCACTCTGCGCTTTGCGGAAGTGAAATATCCCGATTTGCCGGAATACGAGGGGAATATCGGCATGATTATGCTGGAGAATATCCGTGCCGCTATGGCTCAGGATATTTATATCGCTAAAGGCGGGCAGGAAACCATCTCTCCCCGTTTCACCTATCATGGCTACCGCTTTATAGAGATAACGGGTATTGACAAATCCTTGCCTGTGGAATCCGTGAAAGGGATAGTGCTAAGCTCTATACACGAACTGGCTTCTCACTACGAAACTTCCAATGCACGGGTGAACCAGCTGTGGAAGAATATCACCTGGTCTTCTTACGGCAATTTCCTCTCCATTCCTACGGACTGTCCGCAACGCAATGAGCGCTTGGGATGGAGTGGGGATATCTCTGTCTTCTCCCGTACCGCCACTTATCTGGCGGATGTACCGCAGTTCCTGCGCCGTCACATGCGTGCCATGCGCGATGTGCAGCGGACGGACGGGCGCTTCCCGGATATCGCCCCGCTGGGTGGTGGTTTCGGTGGTATGCTGTGGGGCAGTGCCGGAATTACGGTTCCCTGGGAGTGCTACCAGCAATACGGAGATACCGCACTGCTGAGCGAGCACTACACAGCCATGAAGCGTTATATTCAATATATCATTGACCAAACGATTGAGACGGAAACCAACCTGATCGTGCAGACCCGTTCATGGGGGGACCTGTGCGACTGGCTGGGATTGGAGGATGAGAAGAATGATAAGTCCCTGGTATGGGAAGCCTATTTCATCCACGACCTGGATTTGATGACGAAGATGGCGGCGGCTTTGGGCAAGACATCCGATGCCGCATGGTTCCGCGACTTGCATGCCGCCCGAAGGGATTTCTTCAATAAGACCTATATAGAGCCGGAAAGCGGAAAAACGATATTCTCCGCTTTCATCCCTGACAAGAAGGGGCAACCTGTCGATATACAGACTTCGTATGTGCTTCCATTGGCTTTCGGCATTATTAATGAAGAGAACCGTAATAAGGTGATTGCTAATCTTGCGGAGACAGTCAGACGGGAGAATACCACTGATAGAGGCCGCCTGTGTCCTTCTTACTCTCTTATGACCGGTTTCATCGGTACGGCATGGATCAGTAAGGCTTTATCCGATTACGGGCTGAACGATCTGGCTTACAGGCTGCTTCAACAGACAGATTATCCTTCGTGGCTTTACTCCGTGGAACAGGGGGCGACTACCATTTGGGAACGTCTGAACTCTTACACTCACACGGATGGTTTCGGTGGTAACAATCGCATGAACTCTTTCAATCATTATTCTTTTGGTGCCGTGGGTGCCTGGATGTACAATTATTCTTTAGGAATACAACGTGATGAGGCTTATCCCGGTTTCAAACAGTTCATTCTGAAACCGATGCCCGATCCGACCGGAAAGATGAAGTATGCCCGGGGATATTATGATTCGATGTACGGACGTATTGAGAGTAGTTGGAGAGAGGAAAGAGGCATGATCCATTACGCTTTTACGGTACCTGGAAATACTACGGCTACGCTGTATTTGCCGGCTGCATCGTTGAGAGATGTCCGCGAAGGGGAGAAACTTATCCGAAAATGCAAGGGAATAGAATATATTGGTGAAGGAAGCGGGCAGGTAGTCTTGAAGCTTCTTCCCGGTAGCTATTCGTTTGAGGTGAAGAAGGAACACCCGATGGCGGGGAAGAAGAGGAAGAAAGGTGAGATAACCAGATCTAAAGGAACTCATTGAAAAAACAAACTGAAGATTGTGGGCAACTTTTAACCGCACGGACAAAAAAGTGCTGATAGGTTTAAATATGAATCTTGGTTCTCCTACCAGTTTGTCTTTTCTCAGGAATCAGGGAATTGAGTCTTCGAGTACCGCTTTCAGTAGTTTGAAACGATTGAGTAAATTGGGTTATGTCATTTAAAGTTAACTTCTTGCGAACAAGGAACAGACTTTTTTCATCAAACAATTGCATAAATGAAGTATATTATACGGGAATCCTGCATATACATGCCGCTGTATATGCAGGATTTTTCTATTTCCACTTTTAGAGATAAAGGCGTATGTTGCTGAAATGTTTTAAAGGCTTACTTTCCTAATTTGTTGTAGCAGTATCCGCTTTCGCGTTCCACACCAGTAACGCAAGCAAAGTAGATAGCAGTGCAGCTCCAATCCAGAACCAATTGATATATGTGAAATCATACACATCCGTTCCGTTTACTACAGTCTTTTGCCCTTCTATCAATACACCGCTCATCACATCCTGTAACCCCGCACCGATGTAACTTGCAATTCCTACCACACCCAAAGCTGCACCCGAAGCATTTCGCGGAGCAATATCAACAGCCATCAGTCCACCCAGAAAGCAGATCAGTACTCCGATGCCCAGACCAAATAAAACCATGGCTAAAGCATCCAGCCAGAAATGAACGCCGGGTATAAGCAAAAATAAACATAAAGCCGCTACATTCATTACTCCGAATACCAATGCCGGGACATTCCGGCTACCAGCAAATAATTTATCAGAAATAATACCCGAAAGTACGGTTCCTACAATTCCGCAAATAGAGCTGATAGAGATAATGAAACTTGCGTCCAACGTATCGTATCCTTTTTGTGCCTGCAAGTAAAACACTCCCCAGCTGTTCACTGCATAGCGACTGATGTACATGAAAGCACTGGAAAGAGCCAATATCCAGATGGCGGGATTACGAAGAACGGCTTTCTGGGCACGATTGAATTCTTCTGATTGCCTTTTAGAATTATCTTGCTCCGTCTCTTTATCCAACAGAAAACCTTGGCTTTGAGGAGTATCTTTCATAAAGACAGACATCATCAGAAAGCCCAGCAGACCGATGATTCCCGCTCCGATCATTCCGTATTTCCATCCCATCCAACTCACTACCAATGCAATCGAGATAAATGTCAATGCTTCGCCTATATTATGACTGGCAGACCAGAAACCATAGTAAGTACCGCGTTCTCTACTGTTGTACCAACGGCTTAGCGATACGACCCCGGAAGGGGCTCCCATAGATTGGAACCAACCATTCAATCCCCAAAGTAAGACAAAAGCATAAAAAGAGTTTGTAAATCCTAATATCAGATTGATCAATGCAGAGCAGAGCAATCCGGTGGACATGAAACGCTTTACATTGCTGCGGTCTGCCAGAAAGCCGTTTGTCAGTTTTCCTACAGCATAAACAAAGAAGAGGCAGGAACCTATGATTCCCAATTCCGTTTCAGAGAATACCCCGTCTTCAACAATAGGTTTGCGAACAATATTCATGCTGAGGCGACATACATAATAAATGCCGTACCCCATTGTGGCAGACAGAAAGGTGACAAGACGGATACGCTTGAAGCGTTGTGAGTCTGTATCCTGACAAGCTTCTGTAGCTGGGAGTGATATCTTATAAAAATCAAGTATTCTTTTAATCATGTACTTTAGTATTTTTAATGGGCATATCTGCGTTTACACTTGTACGCCAGTTTTCTAATTTATTGAGTAATCTCTCTGTGAGCTCCGGTTCGCTATCTTTTAGATTTTCTTTTTCAGATAAATCTTTTGAAAGATCATATAATTCAAGTTCACCAGTGTCGTAAAACTGGAGTAACTTATAGCTTCCCATGCGGATGGCGCCTGAAGGACGCCCTCCTTGATTGGAATAATGAGGATAATGCCAGTATATAGCGTCACGGTAATTTCGCTTTTCATTCTTCAACAATGGGAAGAAGCTGATACCATCCAGATGCTGTTCAGGATGTAGGCTGCTTCCGGTCATTTCGAGTATTGTAGGATAATAATCTGTAGAAATCACCATACTGTCACACCGATTTCCTGCATTTTCCATGTGAGGAATACGTACGATAAGAGGCTCTCTTATTCCTCCTTCGTATGTGAAACCTTTACCTCCCCTCAATGGGAGATTAGCTGTTGGCGAACCTTCGGAAGTAGACAATCCTCCGTTGTCCGAAGTAAATATGATGATTGTATTCTCATATAGCCCCAGACGTTTCAATTCATCGATTATTCTGCCAATGTTTTCATCCATACTGGCAATCATGGCAGCATATACAGCATTACTTTGAATGATTCTTTCAATATGTGTTGAATCTTGAAAGGGCTGCTTGTTTTTCCATTCCGGTGTAATATTGAATGTTTTGAATGAGTTGAGTCCCATCATTTTTGCTTTTTCTTCAAAATACTTCACTTTATCTGCTTTGGCTAGCAGAGGCGTGTGAACCTGATAGAAAGGCAGGTTGATAAAGAATGGCTTATCTTTGAAGCGGCGGATAATCTTGATACACTCGTCACCCAGGCGGTCGGTCAGATATTCTCCTTCCGGGCCGTCACTCAGGTAAGGATTGTGATAAGGAGAGAAGTACCCTCCTTTGCCTGGTCCCCCTTTATTGCATCCGGCTATGTTTATATCGTAACCTTGATATTGCGGATAAGTGAGCGAATCGATAGAACAATTCCACTTGCCGATATGGGCGGTCTGATAACCTTCCTGTTTGAGAGCTTCTCCAATAGTAAGTTCACTCAATGGCAGGTTCTGTACAAACGGTACAGGAAGAACCGGACATGTCGCATCAATAATTCTTTTGCGGGAAGCTACTGCATATCCACCGGGAATGTAGTCCGTCAGATGAAGTCTTGCAGGATATTTTCCGGTCTGAAAACTGGTGCGGGTGGGTGAACTAACAGGGCATGCTGCGTAGGCATTTGTGAAGCGGATTCCTTCTTTGGCAAGTTGGTCGATGTTGGGAGTCTCATAAAAGGAACTTCCGTAGCAGCTTAAATCCATCCATCCCAAATCATCAGCCAGGATAAAAAGTATATTGGGCTTTATTGTTTTTCCGGCAGTCTGAGCCTGTACGGTGAACCCTACTGATAGGACAGCCAGTTCAGAAATAAATAGTCTTCTGTTCATAATCTTTGGTTTTAAAAGGGCGTAAAAAGGTGTTCCGGGCTAATCAGCCCGGAACATTCCCTTGTATTTAAGCCGGTATTTTAATTGTGCAATCCTCTGCTTCTCAGATAATCAAGCAGGTATTGAGGACGGTCCGTTTGAATAATTCTTGCTCCCAATTTATCAATCAGGTAGCCATATCCTTCATCCAGGTTCTTGAGTGACAGATCATCGTCATGACCACCTGCCATGGTATCCCATAATGTATTGTACCAGATCAATGCACGGCCATCGAGTGATGATTTCAATTTAACAGGAAGTGGATTGGAGTCTTTTACATATAACAGTTCAAAGGCTACAGGATTCATATCTTTGATGAATGTTTCAATTTGTTCTTCGGCATTAACCTTGTCCAAATTGACAATAGGCATATAGATCACGTCATTCAGATAATTGCCAAACTGTTTTTTTACTTCTTCCGCCGATTTATTCCCTTTCATAATAATCTGTTTGGTCGTTCCTGTTTTTTCCATCAGTGCATATACCTGTTCGAAGTAACGGTCGGCTTTATCAAGATTCAGCATAATCTTTCCTTTGGCGTGCATCAAAGCTTCTTCCAGAGTCGGTACATTGTGGATTGTGCGGATGGCACAACCATTTTTCAACTTTAGTTTCCGGATGGAATCCAAGGCTACTTCTGCTATTTTTCCTTTTCCGGTAGTGGTACGGTCCAGCGTGGGGTCATGCATCAATATCAACTCACCGTCTTTGGTACGTTGTACATCCAGTTCCACGATGTCTACACCCATCTTGATAGCATTGTCTATAGCTTCCAAGGAGTTCTCTGGGAAATTGCGCCAGTCTCCGCGGTGTGAGGCAACAATAACTGTGCTTTGATCACGGTTTAATAACTTCTCACGAATTTTGCTAACCCTGTCTTGCGCACTAAGTTGCACAGTTGCGAGTATTGCAATCAGTATAAAAACTATTCTTCTCATATCTATTCTTATTTTAATTATCTTCTACCTATTTTCTTTAAATATGCATCCAGTAAAAAGGGGTGGTCACTGAAGATGATATTAGCTCCTTTTTGCAAGAGCCATCCATAGCTGTTTTCCGGATCGTCCATTGCCAGTTCATCATCATGACCTCCGTTGAAGTCCGCCCATAGAGAGTTGTACCAGATACGGAACCCTCTGCCTTTAATCTCTTTAGCACGGTTTATTACAGGAAAGTCATCACGCTTGAATGAAAGACTGATTACAGAGGTCTTTATGTTATCCATAAAATCATCCAGTTTTTCGTTATCTCCATCACCCTTGCAGACTAATACTGGAATGTAAATAAGGCCTTCCGGGAATTTTCCATATTCCTCAATCACTTGCTTACTGTTTTTAGTACCGCGCAAGATAATCTGATTCATACATCCATGCTGCTTGGCTACTTCAATCACCTTTTCTTTTACCGGTTGCCATTTATCAACCTGAATGAGAATTTTTCCTTTAGCCATTTCCAATACCTCGTCCAAAGTAGGTATCTTCTGTCGTGTGACTACTCCGATAGGACTTCTTAGATATAGCTCTTTCAGTTCTGCCAGTGTATAGTCGGATACCTTACCCTTTCCGGTGGTAGTGCGGTCTATTGTTTTGTCGTGCATCATTACTATGACGCTGTCTTTGGTCATCTGCACATCAATCTCAATGCCGTCAAATCCGGCATCAATACAGCTTTGGTAGGCTTGGAGAGAGTTTTCGGGTGCATTGCGCCAGTCACCACGGTGGGCGATGATCATTACATAGTCGGACTTACCGCCATCATTTAGTTTATCTAAAAGGAAGTCCATTCTATTTTGCTGTCCGTAAGCAGTAGCAGCAAAAAAGAGTAATATATTTATTAAATACCTATTCATAATAAAATCTGTTCTATGTCATTAATCAAAGTTTGTACTATCTGTCCAACCCGGATTTTGTGTCAGTTTACCACCGGTTACAACACGCTCGCTTGCAGGTATCGGCCACAGGTAATCCCGGTTCTCATCCCAAGTTACCTTGATCTTATCCAATGCATGAATGTTACCGGATGTTATGTTGGTTAAAATAAGATCTTTACCCAACTTCTTTGCAGTACCTTTGAAGTTTCCCTTGTCTTCAGTGTAGAGTAAGAGGTCGTTTGTACCGTTTGCATCCATATCGTATTCACCTTCCGAGGGGAAGTAGCATCCATAGAAAGGTTTTGTAAGCTGTTGTCCCTCTTTCCAACGGAAGATATCCCAAAGACGGAAACCTTCCATCGTTAATTCTATAGTACGTTCTCTGCGGATTTCAAGAATGACTCCTGTGTTTGTACTTTGGGTTACGTTAGGATAATACTCCTGCATCAGGGGATCAGGCGTTGCATTCGCTTCATTCATATCCAGATCGGGCATTTTAGCGCGTGCGCGTAGCTTATTGATGGATATATCCAGGTCATTTTGAGTCAGTGTACCCAGTTCGGCTTTTGCTTCTGCATAATTTAGGTATACTTCGGCTGTGCGGAACAGAGGCCAATCGGTAAATGCCTTATTGGCACCGTCATACTTGGATTCTCCGACAAATTTAATAGGCTGGTAACCGGTCAATGCTGTAAGGTCATTGGCTGTCACTTTAGATGCACCCGTCTGGATATATCCCGGACACAGTACTGTTTGCTGCATGCGTGGGTCACGATTCGTGGTTTCTGCAACAAAACCATCGGTCTGCCAACCTGCCTTGTCCGAATAACGTGTTCCGTCGGCCATCAGATAGTGATTCATAAAACGTTTTGTAAACCCTTGCCGCCCGTTCTTTATAGCAAAAGGAATTCCATGCATTACATTGGCTGTTTGGCTATAAAGTCGTGCCAATATAACTTCATCAGTACATGCATCCAGACTGTTAAATAAAGAGCGATAGGGGGAGGGACCCGTAGTGTATAATTTATAACCGCTTTCCTTAATGAAAGTTTCACCGGCTTCTGCCACTTGTTTCAGGTATTTATCAGCATCATTCATTCCACGGTATTTACGGTAGGTTCCTTCATAGAGCGCTACTCTTGTTTTAAGTGCTAATGCTGTCCATTTGGTTACTCTTGCCGTACTCTTTGCGGCAGGGAGTAAACGTATGGCTCTATCCAGATCGTTCATGATAGAATCCATAACTAAACCACGGTCATCACGTGGTTTAAACAATAGTTCCTGACTAACGGAGGTAAGTACCTGATTGTACCAGGGAACATCTCCGTAGCGACGTACTTTTACATAGTAGAAGTATGCCCGCATGAAGTATGCTACTCCGTCGTATTCATTTCTGGCTGCCATATCTTTGCATCTGTCGGAGTGCTGCAGGTAGTAATTGATACTGCGCAGTTTATCCCAGTTCCAGCCACTTTCATCTGCTGCCGAACGTTGTCCTTGCAGTACGGCTCCTAATTCACTGTCGATATTATCGTCGGCATTTGTAGCCACTACATCGTCAGCATTCTCCAGTTGAGTATAAAAGCCATCTGTCCATAACTGTAATTCGGTTGCGGAAGAAAAGAAGGTTCCCGGACTTAAAGTATCTTCCGGAGTCATATTGAGTAATCCGTCGCAAGCCGTAAAGCTTGCCATTGCCAAAAGTGCAATAATTATTTTATTCATCGTTTTCATTTTCAATTCCTTTTAAGATTAAAATGTGACATCTATACCTACGGAGAAGGACCGGGAATATCCATATCCCACTCCAGAACCGGCGTTGTATGTTGAAGAGGTGTTGGTGAGTTCAGGATCTACCGTTTTATTGTGCTTCTTCAGGGCCGACCAGTAGAATAAATTCTCACCGGTAGCATAAACACGTACCGAGCTTAGTATTTTCTTGTTGATAGGGATGGTATATCCGATGGTCAGATTCTTCAGACGGAGGTAAGATACATCTTGAAGATAGCGGTCGTTTACTACTCCAAGTGCTCCACCACTATAAGAGGCGTATCCTCTCTGACGTGGGAAATAAGCGCCGGGATTCTCCTCACTCCAACATTCTTTCAGGAAATTTTTATGAATGAAAGACAGAGAAGGGAATGAATAAGGTCCCCAGAAATTATAAGCATAAGTGGTAGGATACCAGTCTTGTTTGCCTACCCCCTGAAAGAAGGCGGAAATATCAAATCCCAACCAATTGGCTCCCAGACGGAAGGTGTAGGAATAACGGGGCAGACTGTTACCAATGATTCTCTTGTCACCAGGATCGGATACAGTGCCGGAACCTTCTGATAAAACTTTATCACCATCGAGATCGATAAAGCGGACATCACCGGCTCTCAGGTAATTGTCTTTTTTCGAACTATATATGCGACCATTGACTGCTTTGTCATTGTATTCTGCCTGGTAAGCGGCTGCTTCTTCATCCGTAGCGAACAGGCCGGATACTTTATATCCCCAGATTTCGCCTAAGGTCATGCCTTCATAGTAGTCGGAAATCAGTTTATCCGGGTTGTTATATCTGGTTATTTTGGAAATATAATCACCGATAGTAGCCGAAATATTATACTTGAACGGCTTACCTGCTAATTTGAATTGGTCATTCCAGCCTACATATAGTTCCCATCCTTTTGTGCGTAAGTCAGCACAATTCTCTTTAGGGGTTTTGGCTCCATATACGGATGGGAGAGTGAGAGAAGTAGTCAGCATGTCTCTGGTATCACGCATAAATACATCGGCGGTCACATTCAGTCGGTTATTGAAAAATCCGAGATCAAGCCCCCAGTTGTAAGTGGTTACGGTTTCCCATGTCAATGAGGAAGAGATAGGGTCGGAAATATTTGCATAATTAGCCTTTTTGGTTCCGTCAAAAGTATATTGCATTAGGTTATCCGTTGAAATCTTGTCTATATATGCATAGTTACTTACCTGTTGGTTTCCAAGGCTACCGATAGAGAAACGAAATTTACTGTTGTTCCAGAAAGAACGCAGTGGTTCCCAGAATTTCTCCTGGCTCATGCGCCAACCCACGGAAGCTGATGGGAAGAATCCCCAGCGGTCTTTGGAGGCAAAACGGGAAGTGCCATCCCAGCGACCACTGACCTCGGCAAGGTATTTACCTTCGAAATCGTAGTTTACACGACCGAAGAATCCTAAGGTGCGGAATGCAGAAATGGTTTGGGTAATGGTAGATTCACCGGTAGCTACACTCATAGAACTTAAATCTTTGCTCAGCAAATCGTTCTTTTTGACGGATAGTTCCGTTGTCCGGTAATCCTCAAATTGTGTACCGGCTACAGCCTTGAAATTATGTTTCTTTTTCCAAGTGTGTTCATAAGTTGCGTAGGCATTTACATTATGGTCGTCAATATCATGGTGTATTTCCTGATAGAAATCAGTGATGGTGCCTGATGTAAATGTCGAGAATACACCCTCCTGACGGGAATAGTCGAAAGGCATACTGCGCCTTTTATTGAGTCGGTTCCGGTTCTTATATGCATAGGAAGCAGTTAAGACCAGGTCTTGGGTCAGTTTATAATCAAACTGGTTGGAGAGTATCCAGTATTTGTTTTCACGCGAGTTGCGTGCTTCATTGGCAGTGAGGAATCCGCCATGACCTGCGCCTAAGGGAGAATTGGCTGTCAGTTGGTTGACGTACTGTACTACAGAGCCGTCGGGATTACGTGGCATAAAAGAGGACAGTATATTGGATTGCAGGCTATGGATAGTCTGCTGCTCATCATAGTAACCGGCATATTTATAGGATGTCGCATTATAGTTGACATTCACTGAATAACGTAGACGTGAGGTCAGATCTATGTTCATCTTTGCACGGAAAGAGTAATTCTTATAGTTATCTTTATAGATATTGAAAAGACCGTCTTGCGTTAGGTAACGACCACTTACAAAGTAGTTCATTTTCTCGTTGCCTCCTGTGAATGATACATTATGTTCCTGTTCAGGACGTGTCTTCCGGTAGAAGTAATCATACCAGTCGAAGTTGCCGTAATAGTAATACTTACCGTCGTCGCCTACTACAGTCCAGGGGCGGTCAGAGCTTTCCGTTTTGTCATTTCTACGGTCGTAAAGCATTTGCAAGTCATCTTCCGTATAGTTTGCCATTAACTTTCCCTGATAAGATTCATAGAACGAATTGACAATATTCACATGGTCATAACCTGTCGTTATGAAGTCAGTTGAAGTAGTGTTCTGTTGCCATCCCAGACGGCCATTGTATGAAATAGTAGCTTTCCCGTTTGTATTCTTTCCGTTTTTGGTCGTAATGAGGATAACTCCCGAAGAAGCTTTAGCACCATAAATAGCCGAAGCTGAAGCATCCTTCAATACAGAAATAGATTCAATATCATTGGGATTGATTTGGTTTAGATTTACTTCCATTCCATCTGCCAGCACCAGTGGGCTTCCGCCGTTGATAGAAGCTACTCCGCGAATATCTATATCATAGCTGGAATCCAATGAACCGGAGTTGAAAGTCAGATTTATAGAAGGGTCGGCACCTTGTAAAGCATTGGCAGCGGAAGTTACAGGACGATTATTGATATCTTCGGCAGTAATCATACCTACTGCACCTGTTAGGTTTGCTTTCTTCTGCGATCCATATCCTACTACCACCACTTCATCCAGCATTTCGCTGTCTTCCTTCATAGTCACTTTCGTCAGTGCCTTAGCTCCGGCAGGGAAAGTCATTGTTTTGTAGCCGATGAATGAAATGGTTACTTCTGCGCTTTCCGGAACATTAGACAGTGTGTATTCACCGTCTACATTCGTAATAGTGCCTAGTGAGGTGCCTTTAACGGCAACACTGGCACCGATAACCGGTTCTCCTGCTTCATCGACTATTGTTCCGGTAATGGTTTTGGTCTTCTGGCTGACAGCCTCTTTGTGCAGCAATACCACTACATTGTCACTCTCCATCTTGTAAGTCAGTTCTTTTCCCGCCAGCACTTTCTGCATGGTCTGGGCGATGGTGGCATTACTTACGCTGAAAGTGACTGCCTGATCCAGTCCTGCCAGTTTTTCATTGTAGAAGAATTTGTAATCACTGACCTGCTCGATCTTTTTCAGTGCGGCACGCAGCGGAGTATTTTCCACGGTGACGGTGATCTGCGAGAAAAGGCTCAGTGATACACTCAAGAACAAAGAGAGGCAGAGAGCCCGCATAGTTCTTAGATTTTTGGTTTTCCTGTCTTTCATATCAAATAAATTAAAAGGGTTTGATAGGTATACAGGTTCCCTCATGCTGCTGTCCAAGCGACTCTCTGTTTTTAACTCACATTAACAAAGAGGAGCTTATTTCTCTTTTAATACAATGACAGAGTCCTTTACTTCGTAACGGAACGGAGAGGTTAACATTATAATATTCAAAGCATTCTGTATACCACCACCGGGTATTGTTCCGGTAAACCGCTCTTTTGCAATTCGCGGAGAGTCGATGTGTATCGTGACGTCATAAACGCGTGAAAGGGCTTTCATGATATTGTCCAGAGATTCATTCTGGAAATACAGGCTGCCTTTGGTCCATGTCACGTAATCTTCGGGATAGACTTTCTCGGTAGTGAATTTGTGGGTGGATTTATTATAGTTCATTTTCTCTCCGGGTTTCATGATCAGGGAGGAAGAAGGAGTATGCACACCGACTTTTCCTTCCAGCAACACCACAGTTACATCCTGTTCATCTTGATAAGCGCAGACGTTGAATACGGTGCCCAGGATCTTTACTTCCAGTTCGCCCACTTGGACAATAAAAGTATGACGGGTATCGTGTGCTACTTTAAAGTAGCCTTCACCGTCCAGTTGCACCCGGCGTTCGTTTTTGCCGAAATCTCTCAGATAGCTGAGCTGGGAAGCGGAGTTGAGGATAACGTCCGTTCCATCAGGCAATACCACTGTGGCTTTGTCTCCTTTATCGGCTTTCACAATAAAGGGTGATTGGATATTGGTGTCCGAAATACTCAGGATGTTGTAAGTAAAGAAAGCGATGAAAATGGGGATGCAGATCATAGCTGCCCATCTTGCCCAAGCGGGAACGAGAGCTTTTCGCGGAGGACGTCCGGCAGGTTTCGTATCAGGGATGCGGACAGGTTCATTGAGGACTTCCGCCTTGATCCGTGCGAACATCTTGTCGCGCAGGGCGAGAGGGATGTCAGTGTCGGATTTTTCAAATTCCTCTTCCCACCAGTCGGACAGTTGCACGTTGTTGCGTATCCATCCGGCTAGTTCGCTGATTTCCGCTTCTGTGATGTCTCCTGCGAAATATTTCTCGGCTAAGTTCTTATAATATTCTTTCTCCATCTTCTTACTTATTTATATAGTATACAGTTATCCTTGTTTTCGTATCCAAACGTATCGGGCATTATTGCATTTCGTTAACAAAAAAGGCCCATAAGACAAGAATCAGCTTATCATAATGCTTTGCAAATTGCTCGCGCATGAATTTCACGGCAAGTGACAGTTGCGTGGCGACTGTACTTTCTGAAATACCCATCTTCTCAGCTATTTCTTTATTGGTATAGCCCTGACGTTTGCTGAGCAGAAAGATTTTCTTGCGCGAAGGGGGCAGTTCTTCGGCCAGCGAATCGATATAGTCGTTCAGGAAGCGCAGGTCTGTGCTTTCTTCTGTCTGATGATCCCGGTCGGGATTGCTTTTCAGCAGGTATTCGGTATAGATGTATTCCACTGTCTGATGCTGGTACATATTCATCGACAGATTACGGGCTATGGTGCAGAGGTAAGAAACGAAATTTTCGGTAGGATCCACTTTCTCACGCACTTCCCACAGGCGGATAAATGTCTGCTGCACTACTTCTTCGGCCATATACTGATTGCCGGAAGAGAGACGCATCATAAAGTTATAGAGTTTGCCGCTATACAGATTGTATAACTTCTCGAATGCAGAAAAAGAACCCTCCTTCAGTGATTGTAGCAATTCACTTCTATTTTCGTTTGCAATCATATATTATTGATTTAGGCTTCAAAGGTATGCCTTGTGCTTACGTAACAGGTTGCAATATTATTAATAATTTCCGGAATTACCGAATAGCGGGATTTCTTTTTGATTTGTTGGTGGCTTGTAACCGTATGGCTTGGTATCTAAATGCTATTTTATACAGCTTTATTTTTTGTACACTTTTCCTTTGTAAGATGCTGATTAATAGAGTCTGTTTGTAGTAAAAGTGTACAAAAATGAAATAATCTATTTGTTTGGTTTTTGCTGTCCTTGCTTGTCAGAAACACACTGATAAGACTCTTATATAGTTTTCAAATGACTACGGTTAAGGTATGGGCATAAAAAAAGGAGTACCGCTGTACTCCAACCTTTGTTAACCTTAAATCTAATACTATGAAAAAAATCACATGACAAATATAGGGGTTCATCCTATTCCCTCCAAATATCTGTTAGTGTTTGACATTCCTTTTATAATTCTTTCACGGATATTCACTGTTTTCGCACACGAACTGTCTTTTTGAGATAATATAGGGGTGGATAGTGGCTAAATGATTATCGGGCGGAAAGGGGAATAACCATAGTACATAGGTGGCATACATGTATAAGATACGTTTATTTTGCTATATGGATAATCGCATGTTGATTACTGTCGGTAAGTCGTTTGACTATTGTCAGCAAGCCTGCTGATTACTGTCAGTAAACTTACTGACAGTAATCAAACGCTATGGATGTCCTATGCAAAATAATATAATGTATTATAGATTAGTTGAATAGCTAATAACCCGTTATTGAAAGATATCCGTTGGCAATGTTGCAGAAAGTATGTGGATATACTCTTCCACCCGCTAAGGCTGATGGATAAGGAAATACGAGGGTGTGGAAGGGTATGAAGGAAAGGAAAAAGTTGCAAATCTGTTTCATTCGTTTCACAGAACCTTTCACCCCCCGAAAAGAGTTGTAAAACGTGTAATTTCTTCAATTATAATAATATATATTTGCCTCCATACAAAGCAAAGTTATGAAGGTTCGCGTCGGTTTATATATACTTTTGATACTCTTTCTTTTGATATCAGGCAAAGAAGAGGCGCGGGCTGGAAGATATGCGGCGAAAGGAGATACTTGTAGAGTATCGGACCGGATGAATCAGCCGGAAACCTGGAGCAAAATTTACCAATGGGTGATGGACGACCCGCAAGTGCCGGATAAAGAAGATGTGTTGATGTTGATCCGGTATCACTTCGGGAACTTTGAAAAGCTGAGAAAGCTGTTGCGCTATTTGGATGGTGGCAGACCTTACGTTTATTTATCGGAACATCAGTTCCGGAAGATAGAACGGACAGGGAAGATGAAAGACAGTTTGCCGGTAGCTGCATTAACATTGCCTGCGAATACTTTGCCGGAGGAGCAATTGGAAACTATAGCTTTCGCTCCTTGGCTTGAAGTGGAAAGTAAGCGGGAAACCCCGCACAGAACAGTGCTTGCATTGAAGAACAATATACTTTATGATTTAGCTTTGGCTCCGAATGTGGAGGTGGAATTGCCCGTAGGGCAGCGGTGGTCTTTGAATATGGAATATAAATGTCCCTGGTGGTCGAACAGCAAGCATGGCTTTTGTTACCAGCTTCTTTCGGGAGGCGTTGAGGCACGTTGCTGGCTTGGAAAACGCAAGAATCATGAGAGGCTGACAGGACATTTTCTGGGAATATATGCCGAAGGGGGAGTGTACGATTTTCAATTTGACAAAGACAAAGGATATCGGGGAAACTACTATGCAGCTTCCGGTCTGACGTATGGATATAGTCATCAGCTGGCACGGCATCTGGCTCTTGAATTTAGTTTGGGCATTGGTTATCTGGCAACAGAATACCGCAAATACACCACTTACGAAGGCGATTTGATATGGACGAACAGCGGACGCTATCATTTTATGGGGCCTACAAAAGCCAAAATCTCTTTGGTGTGGCTCATTAAGGGAAGGAGGCGATAGCTATGAGGTGTACGCAATATGTGTTTCTTTTACTTCTGTTCGGGCTGTCGGTGCTGTTAGCAGGATGTGATTTCAGAGACATACTGGATGATTATCCCGTCAGCGGAGTAAAGATAAAGTTTAACTGGAAGGGAGTGGATAAGTTGCCCGAAGGGATGAGGGTGATTTTCTACCCGAAGAGTGAAGAAGGTAGAAAGGTGGAGAGTTATCTCTCGGTGGAAGGGGGAGAGGTGAAAGTGCCGCCCGGACGTTATGACATGGTGATCTACAATTACAATACGGAGAGTGTGTTGATTCGCAATGATGAGGCGTATGAGACGATTGAGGCTTATACTGATTATTACAAAGGGCTTGAAACAAGTGAGAAGATGGTATGGTCACCGGACCCTCTATATGTAGTAAGTATGAATGATATGAGGATAGAAAAGAGTGAAGATGTGCTTTTGATGGAGTTTCAACCGAAGCTGGTAGTCAAGAACTATTCTTTTGAAATAAAGGTGAAAGGATTGAAGAACGTGGCAAGCATTGTTTGTAATGTGGATGGAATGAATGGGGCATATTGCATAAGTAATGGCTCATGTACGGCAAGCATTGCTCCTATCTATGTGGAGGCTCATAAAGGAGAGGATGTGATACGTGGTAGTTTCTCTGCTTTTTCTGTATCGGAGTCTGCGAATACACGTTTTACCGGAGGGGTGGTAATGAAGCTATTGCTAGTTAAGGTGGATAATACGGTTCAAGAAACCAAGGTTGACATCACGGCAGCTGTAGTTCCTCCCCCACCCGAGGAAGAAGAAGATCCGGTAACGGATATCGAGATACCGATTGAAGAGGAAATTGAAGTGGAGGATGTGGAAGTTCCTCCCGGTGGAGGCGGAGGTATTGGCGGTGATGTAGGAGACTGGGACGACGAAACGAATGTTGAGTTACCTGTAAATTGAAAAGCAAAACGAACAAAATATTAACTTATAAAACAAACGATTATGAAGAAGATTTTATTGGCAGCAGTTGCTGCGTTGGCAATCGTAGGTTGCTCACAGAATGAAGAGATTGAGAAGGCTGGTGAAAAGGCGGAGATTAACTTTGGAACAATAGTAAGCAAGACTACAAGAGCTGCTGTGACAAATATTGATTCTTTGCAAAAGAGTGGTTTTACTGTATATGCATATAACACAGGTGAAACTGAAATGAAGAGTGTTGTTGCTAAAGGATTGGGAACTCCTTTTATGAATGGTGCGATTGCTACATATACTACTAAATGGGATTTAACAGGTGGACCATATTATTGGCCTTTTAATGGTAATGTGCAGTTTTTTGCACATGCAACTGACGCAAGTTCTAAATATGAATTGAAAGATAGTGATATTTACCCAACTATTACCTATACTATAAATGATGATGCTTCAAAACAGAAAGATTTTGTAGTAGCACAATTATATAATCAAAAAAAGACAGAGAATGATGTAAAACTTTCATTTCTCCATGCACTCACTCAAGTGAATTTTTCAGCGAAGGGCTCTAATAATAATTTGAAATATACAATATCTTCAATTTCTATTGAAGGGGTTGCCAATACAGGTACTTATTCATTTGCAGATAGTACATGGAGTGTTACAGGAAAAGCAGGAATATATACCTATCCAATTGCCGACAATGCTCCAGTTTCAGGTACTACTATATCAGATTTAGCCCAAGCAAAAGGTGCTTTAATGTTGATGCCGCAAGCTATGACTACTGATTCTAAAATTAAAATTAGTTATAATGTTTATAATGCTACTGATGTTAAAATTGATGCGGTTACTGATGCTGTAATATCTTTGAATAACACTGCAGCTTGGGGCGTAGGTAAGAAAGTACGTTATACCTTAACTTTGTCAAGTGAAGGAGCTACTATTAGCTTTGCTCCTGAGGTTGGTAATTGGAGTACTAGTGATGATACTCCCGTTGCTCCTCCTGCTGAATAATCTTTCATTAATCCCAAAATCTCCCTCCCCGAAGCCTTTCTTCCCACAAAGTCTTCGGGGATTTTTTTGTTTCTTCCCGGAATATTCTTACTTTTGCTGCACAAAACAAACAAAAAAACATTCAATCTGCAATGCAAACTTACTCTGCATGTGGTGCGGCTATATCGTGCCAGCAGTGCCCTAAGGCTGTGGGTAATGCTATCATTTATGCCTCTCATTCAAGAGGCTTCCACCTTCCAGCTCAAAAGTGCGAAGAAAATATAATGATTTTTTTATTGGAAGGAGAAGCACTTGTCAATAGCCAGGAGTATGCCGGAACCATACTGCGTGCGGGGGAATTTATTCTTCAAGCCATTGGATCAAAATATGAGATCCTTGCTCTGACGGATGTGGAATGTGTTTGTTATCGTTTTAATCAGCCGGAGTTTTTCTGTGAGGAACGTTATAAATACATTATGAAAGAAATAACTCCACCGCTGATATTCACCCCATTAAAGATTATTCCGGAATTGCGTTTCTTTCTGGACGCTTCCAAAGCCTATCTGGCGAAAGAGAAGATTTGCCGGGAACTGCTTTCGTTCAAGCGAAAAGAACTTGCCTTTCTTTTAGGAGAATATTACTCCGATTATGATCTCTCGATACTGGTACATACTCTTTCCCGTTATACGTCCAGCTTTGAGTATTTTGTCCTGCAAAATCATCTGAAAGTGAAGACGGTAGAAGAATTAGCCCAATTAGGCGGATACACCGTTGTTACCTTCCGGCGTATCTTCAATTCTGTATTCCATAAACCTGTTTATGAATGGATGATGGAGAAGCGTAAAGAGAACATTGTTTATGAACTCCGCTATACGGATGCCACTATTTCTGAGATCTGTTATAAATATGGTTTCGAGTCTTTGCCTCACTTCTCTAACTTCTGCAAGAAGAATTTCGGGACTTCACCCCGTGGCCTACGTTCAGTGCAGTCTGTTCCTCCACAAGAAACGCAAACTATTTGTGAAGAGGCTGGTTGAAGCGATACTTCACTGAGACAATGAAGTAGCTGCCTATCTGTTGCGTATGGTTTTCATAAAGTCCGTCGGCCATTGTGCCTCGGAAATAATTCTTTTGTTGGCTGAGTATATCCACCCAGTTGGCTGATATCTCAGCCTGTTTCTTTTTCAGGAATCGCCATGTGATACTTGCGTTCCAGACAATCTGGTCGTCTTCTCCCTTTTTTATGTTTGTACCGTTTCGGAAAGAATAATTTGCGTCTGTTCTTAGTTGTATACCTCCCGGCAAATCGGCAAAACCGTTCAACCCGAAGGTATAATTGCGTGTGTATGTATCCGTCTCTAAAAGTGAGTTGGAAGAATGTTGGAAGTTCCACCTGCCGTTTAAGTCCAGATTACCCCATTTAGGTTGGTAGGATAGGCGCAGGTCACTGTTGAGGCCGGTGTTATGCGTGGCACTGCGTTCAGGTTGCTCGCTCTGGTTTTCGTTGATGAGGTTGACATCCTGTGCAAAGGAGCCTCCGGCATTTGCACTCAGATTAAAGTCCTTGATGCGCTTCTGATACCGGAACACACCGCTTATGTTCCAGTTGCCGTTAATATTCACAGGATAAGTTTCACGTCCACCGGTTTGCTGGTTGTAGATCACTGCACGGGTCTGACTATTGATTCTGTTGTTCCAGTTCAGTGTGGCAAAAAGTCCTTCCTTCGTATTTTGTGCTTCCAATCGTACAGACTGATTGTAAGTAGGCTTCAGATTAGGATTGCTCCGCGTGATGTTGAGTGGATCACTGTTGTTGGTTGGTGAGATCAGATCGTATAATGATGGTTGCCAGGTATTTCCATAATAATTCAGGGTTATCCTGTTTTTCTTTTTCTGCCATGAGATGAAGAGCATGGGCTGAAAGCCGACTGAGTGGAGGGTGGTATCAGCTCTATGCAGACCTGTTTTCTGGTTCAGGCTGCGCCGCTCGGGTTGTACGGATACTCCGGCGTTGATGTTCCAAATGGTGTCGGAATAATTAAAGTGCAGGTTGATTCCGTGTTGCAGGGTACTGCTATGGCTCCGGTTGCTCAGACTGTCGATGTAGCTCGCCTCATATCCTTCGGGCAGATAGCCGGGTTGTACTGCGGTTTCTTCCATAAAGCCGGACAGGTCGTAGGTATTACGATCATTCTTCTGCTTACTGTAGTTGAGGTTATATGAAATCTGTGCGTGCAGCTTCTTGGAAAAAGGATGGCTGAACATCAGCCCGATGCCCTGTTGACGGTTGGGGGACAGGTTCGACGAGTATTGGTTACGGTAGAGTATGGAGTCGTTTCCTGCACTGTTTTTCAGTTGATAATATGTGGTTGATGAGATAGAGAAGTTATTGTTGTCATTCTTGCTATCATTGTATTGTGCAGTCAGGCCGATAGAACTTCCTTTTTTATTGATCCGGCGCATGATATTTGCATGGAAGGAATATCGGTGTTGCTCTCCTTGCATTAGTGATCCCATGGCGATGTCATTGATTCTCAGCTCATCGGGTACATTGTTGATATGACTGAAAGGATCGAGGATATCCAGATGAGGATTTTCATTGAATGTGGCCTGGCGGTTATTATTGGCATTATTATTCCGGACAAAGCTGAAATTACCGAAGAAATTGACAAAAGTCAGGGTATCGACCTGCCAGTTTAAGCCCAATGATGAATTCATATTGCGATTGCGGTTCGTATTGTTGCCGGCAGAATACTGGTACTTATTGCCACTTGTCAGATATTGCTCGTTGTAGGATGTCGAAATATTGCCCTGCTCGTTGTGATGATAGGATACATTTCCGTTGAGTGTTAGTTTCTTATTGTACTTTTGGGTGAAATTTACGGCAACGTTCTCCTGTATGTTGTCCTTGTAGCTGGTCCGCATATGGAGGTTACCGGAATTGGCGATGACTGAGAAATTGTTTCCGTTATTTTTGAAGTAGTTGCCTTGCAGGTTGAAATCCTTTTTGTTGTTATTGCCGTATCCGGCTTTTCCCGATGCAAGAAGGGTACCATTGAATTCTTCTTTGGTTTGCAGGTCGAGCACATAGTTCTCTTTCCCCGTGCTGACACCCGTCAGCTTTTCCAGCTTGCTTTTCTTATCGTATACTTTTATTTTGCTGATTAACTCCACAGGAAGATTTTCCAGTGCCATCTTGTTGTCACCTGAGAAGAAAGCTTCACCGTTTACGTTGATTTCGTTAATAGGCAGTCCGTTGTATTTCAGTGTTTTGGTTTCGCTGTCGTATTCCATTCCGGGAATACGTTTGACAAGTGTCTCCAGATACGAGCCTTCCGGTGTTTTGTAAGCTGCTGCATTGATGACGGTGGTATCTCCCACCTGGTCTACGTCGCGCATCCGGGCGTTTACTGTCACTTCGCCCAATTCGATACCTTCTTCCAGTAAAATGCTGCCCAGGTTGATTGTTGAAGCGTTGCTGTCCAGTTTGCGGAAGACAGACTGCATTCCCGTATAAGAGGCTTTCAGTAAATATTGCGTTCCTTTTTGAGGAGTGAACTGGAGATTGAAACGACCGTCCGCATCGCTTGCAACTCCTTTTACAAAGGTGGAATCTTTGCCTTCCAGGATAACAAGACTTGCATAGGGAAGAGGTTCTTCTCCTTTTTTTGTCTCTGATGTAGTGCACACCAGTCCTTTGACTGTCCTTGTTTTTTGGGCGAATAGAATAGTCGGAATCAGTAAGAATAGCAATAGTAACCAGATTTTGTGCACGTTCATGTCTGTCTTTTTATGGCAGTCACAAAATTAGAGAGTTTTCGTCATAAAATCTTCTTTTTTTATAGATATTATGCTACTTTTGCTCAATATAAGTGATACAATGAAAACCGACAAACTAAAATATGTTTTAGCCTTTATCTTTTTGCTGTGTGCTTTTTGGTGCGGAGTCAATTTTAAACGGTGGTACACTATTAACCACCGGATAGAAAAAATGATTTCTCTTGTTTATTCTTCCTCTCCCCAGTACGATTGTTACGGAAACTTTGAAGAACTCTTGGTGAAGGAGTTCAGAAAACAAGGCATAGAACCGATATTTGAAAAGTTCTATCTGGATTTCAATACGGTCACGCCGGAAGATGGGATAAAAAATATGGAGGTATATCTTGAGGTAATTAGAGATAAACCGATAGCACTGATGCTCACTGTGGGCGATCAAGCTGCGTCTGCTTTGTTTTCTACCCGCCATCGGCTACTTTCTTCCATTCCTGTAGTAGCTTGCAACGTACATTTTCCCGATGAGAAACTTATAAAAGAATATGAGCGTAGAAAGGTATATGTGCTGCGTGATGCACCGGATTTTAAGCGTAACATTGATTTTATAAGGGCTTTACAACCACATGTAGGGATAGATGTCATTTATAATATTGATCTGACTCCTCTTGGATATAAATCGTTTGATTTGTTAACCCGGTTTGCTGATAGAAAGGAAATTAGGCTTTTAGGCTATGAGTCTGCCTTTTCTGTGGAATCTGAATACAGAAAATTGCAGGAAATGGTTGAGCATTATAATCTGATGCCTGCCAAGGTAAACAATCATATTGAAAAGGATGAGTTAACCATTAGTCTTTGCCCTTTCCGTTATACCAAAGGGACTTCTTTGTTTGTAGACATGGAAAAATCAAAAAGCGGACAGAGGAGAGAGTTTTTTCTGTTGGATAAGTTTGATCAGATGTCGCTTCCGATCACTAAAGCTTTAAATATTCCCTCTTTTAGTTGCATCCGCCAGGGATTTGGGGAGGATGCCAAGATTGTGGGCGGCTACATGGCTACTGATGAGATTTCTGCGCGTACTGCGGCTGATTTTTCTGTTCGTCTGATGAATAAGGAGAAAATTGGTATGCCGAAAATCAGGGATATGGAAAAGGAGTATGTACTGGATTGGACCTATTTTTCATCCTATACGGACTTTGATGTGAAAAATGTACCTGAAGATGTCCGTATTATCAATTACTCCTTCTATGACCGGTATCGGAAGGAGCTTTATTTTCTGACCGGATTGTTTATACTTACTTTTATTCTGGTATTGATCAGTCTGCTACGTATGCGCCGACGTTCGCGTGTGGAACGTAAGAATATGGAGATGCTTGAGGAAACTCATAGGCGGTTGATGCTTTCTACAGATGGAGGGCGGATTTCACTTTGGGATATACAGGGAGAGAATATCGAGTTTGATGAGAATTATACGCGTTTGGTGGGAATGGAACAGAGAACATTTGTACGAACCGATTTCTTGAAGTATGCATATCCTGATGATGTACCTCTTCTGAATTCATTGTACGAAACGCTGCATCAATCTACGGATATGCAGGTTCGGCGTGTACGTTTCTCTTTCAGTGAAGAAGATTATCGTTGGTATGAACTTCGGTGTCGCAGTCTGAAAGATGCAAAGGGAAGGATAATGCTGGCGGGCATTATGCAGGATATTCAGATACAGGTAGAGCATGAAGAACAGCTTATTCAGGCTAAGCAGATGGCTGAAAATGCTGAGTTGAAACAATCTTTCCTGAATAATATGAGCCATGAAATCCGTACTCCGCTGAATGCCATTGTCGGTTTCACCAATTTGTTGGTTGGCGAGGGTGGCGATGAGATTGAACCGGATGAGAAGAAGGCCATGCTTGAGATCATTAACCGTAACAACGAATTACTCTTGAAATTGGTCAATGATGTGGTGGAAATATCACGTCTGGATTCCGGCAACATGGATCTCGAAATAAAAGAATGGGATATGGCAACGGTTGTGAAAGAGATTTATATGGCTTATCAGGCATTAATCAAGCCCTCGTTGCAGTTTCATCTGGCTTTGGATGAAAATCTCTCTTTGCCTGTCAATATAGATCGTATGCGTTTTATTCAGGTCATTTCCAATTTTCTGGGCAATGCGGATAAGTTTACCCGGAGTGGTTCTATTACATTAGGATGCAAAGTGGATAAAAAAGACCGGAAGGTCAGTGTGTATGTACAGGATACCGGGAAAGGTATTGATGAGAAAGAACTCATGATGATCTTTGACCGTTTTTATAAGACTGACGAGTTTGAACAAGGGAGCGGACTTGGACTTTCTATCTGTAAAGTCATTATTGAGAAGCTTTGCGGACGTATAGAGGTACGGTCTGAAGTAGGAAAAGGAAGTCGTTTTACGGTTGTTCTATCTTTGGCGGATGAGGTATAAGACTTCTGACGGGTTCTTTAAAATAATAGCCGAAACATTTGATATCGCTCTCAGGGTATTGTATATTTGTGGCATTAATCTTTAAATATGAGAACATACAAAATCAGAACGCAACGATTCATTCTACTTATTCTACTCCTATCCTGCATTACCTCCGTTTTTTCTTCTGATTTTTTCCACCGGATAGCAGAAGATGACGGTCTGAGTAATAGAAGGTGTTTCTCTGTCCAGCAAGATAAGCATGGCTTTATGTGGATTTCTACCAAACTGGGGGTAGACCGGTTTGATGGGAAAAATTTCAGGCATTATCCTTTGAATCTATTTCCCGACCAGGGGTATAACCGGATAGGGGTAAATTATCTGCGTTGTTCACCGGATAGTACACTCTGGGTATTTAGCGAAGCAGGGCTTCTTTTTCAATATGACGAACGGAAGGATGAGTTTGAACTGATATATGCTGTACGTGACTTCTTCAATAATCATTCTATTATTCTGAATGATGTTATGTTCGATTCCCCTGAAACAGCTTTCTTGTCAACCTCCAAAGGGGTTTTGAAGTTGAACTTGCCGGACAGAATGGCTTTACTGCTTCCCGGAACCGAAGAGTTGTCTGTAAATCAAGTGAACAAGAATGATGACCGATATTATATTTCTACCCGTGACGGACTTTATATAAGCATCTTCCCCCAAACCGGTCCTATGGAAGTACGCTTCCGTTGTCTGGAAGGGAAAAATGTATTATCGACCTATGTGGATATGGAAAATCGCAGAATACTGATCGGTACCCTGGATGCAGGTCTGTATAGCCGTTCCTTAGAAATGGAGGACTTACAGAAATTGCCTCTGCCAATTACGAAGCCCATACGCTCCATTGTTTCCTATACACCGGATAAAATTGCCGTAGGAGTGGATTTGGAAGGTGTCTTTGTCATAGATAAGGCTAACCTGACAATAGATAAACAATATGCCTACAATGAAACGTCTTCCACTTCTATCTTTACGAATAATGTGCGGGGACTTTTTGTCGATAATCAGTTCAATCTGTGGGTGGCAACTTATCACGGGGGAATCTCTTTTCAAGACTCTTACAAATTGAATTTTGACTATTTCCAGCATCGGACAGGTGATTCGCAAAGCATCGGAAATGATGTGGTGAATGCAGTGCTGGAAGATTCTTCAGGTAATTTCTGGTTTGGAACAAACAGTGGTGTCAGTATGCTCTCAGTGCACACGCACACCTGGACGCATTACTTTAACAGGAATATTTCCGGTGAAAAAGGAAACGCGATACTCACCATTGCCGAAGATTCGCAAGGACGTATATGGGCGGGAGGATACTCTTTCGGTGTTGCCTGCATCGACTGGAAAAGGGGAGATGTGAAAAGATATCACGTTGAGGACCGGAATCCTATTATCTCCACCAATTATATTTACTCCATTTATCCGGATGGTGATCTGTTGTGGTTTGGAGGAATTATGGGAGATATCACTTCACTGAATATAAAGACCGGGCTGGTAAATAAGTATAATATAAGTAAGGTGAATCAGTTTGAAAGACAGTCGGATCGACTGCTGGTGATGGGATTGTATAGCGGACTTTTTATTCTCAACAAAGAAACCAGTGAGATAAAATCAACAGCTATCACCAAAGAAGTAACAACTATCTATCGGATCAGGGATGGAGCCTACTGGGTGGGAACAAGAAACTATGGACTGTATTATTATGATATGGAAAACGATTCCATACGCCAATACACAGTGGACGACCATCTTTCATCTAACTATATTTATGGGATAGCTCCCGATGCGGAAGGTCATTTGTGGATTGCCACGGAAAATGGTCTGAATAAACTGTCTCCTGATACGGGTGTTATCGAAGTATTCGACAAACAGGACGGTTTGCCATCCAATCAGTTCAATAAGTCGGCTTGTTGGGTTTGCCGTAACGGAGATATACTGTTGGGAAGTACCGACGGGGCTATTTTGTTCAAGCCGGATGAGATAAGAAAGACGAAGCTTCCCACAGATTACGAGACAATTGTTTATCAGTTTGATGTGTTCAACGAACCGGTATATTGTACGGATGCATCAAATCTGTTACGTGAACCGATCTATAAGACGGACCGGATAGAATTGCCTTACAACAGGAATTTCTTCTCTTTCCATTTTGTTACACCTAATTATCAGACACCGCAAAAGACACAGTATTCTTATTATCTGGAAGGGCATGATATTTCGTGGTCGGTTCCGGCTTCGACTCATGTGGCTACGTATTCTAAGGTGGCACCGGGCAGTTACGTCTTCCATGTAAAATCGGTGATAGATGGAATGGATCAGAAGGAGCGGATAATTTATGTTACGGTGGCTGAACCGTGGTGGAATACGATTTGGGCACGCCTGGTCTATCTGGCTTTGTTTTCCCTGTTTCTTTTTTATATTTACAGGATGATCAAACAGAAGCAGGAGAAGAGGAATACAGAAGTCAAAATAGATTTCTTTGTCACCACGGCTCATGATTTGTTGACACCGCTCAACCTGATACAGGCTCCATTGAAGGACTTGGAGAATGAGATTCCGCCTTCGGGACAAGGCGCTCAGTTGTTGCAAATGGCCTTGAATAATTCATCCAAGTTGGCGCATTATGTGGAGAAACTACTGGACTTTCAGCGTGTATCACTGAATGCAAGCCGATTGGTCGTTTCCAAACAAATGCTTGAGGTTTTCCTGCGTCATCGACTGGATTCCTTTAAATTAGTAGCAGGAAACAAGTACATTCATATAGAAAACAAACTGGAAGATTCTACCCGGCAGGAAATCTGGTTCGATAAGGAGAAGATAACGCGTATATTGGATAATCTTCTATCCAATGCAATCAAATATACTCCTTATGGAGGAAAGATTAGTATTGAAGCATCGGTAGACGAGCATAAGTGGTATTTGCGCATCAAGGATACCGGTATCGGAATTTCCGCCCGCGAACAGAGGCATATCTTCAAACATATCTTCAGAGCGGATAATGCAATAAATTCCGGTGAAATAGGCAGTGGTATCGGATTGAAGTTGGTAGGAGCGCTTGTTAAACTGCATCAGGGTAAAATCTCTTTCCGAAGCAAAGTGGATGAAGGTACGGAATTCTTTTTGTCTTTTCCTTTGACATATGAGAATGTAGTGGATCATTCGGAAAATAGTGAGAATGTTCCACTTGGTCATGACGTCTCTGTTAGCGATCCTCACGTAAATCGCGTTATGGTGGTGGAAGACGATCCCGAAATGTCCCGTTACATTGAGATGTCGCTGAGTGATGTCTATCATGTAAAGACCTTCAATAATGCCGTTGAAGCTTTGGATGGCATAGATGCTTTCTCACCTCAACTTATTATTTCGGATGTGTTGATGCCGGGAATGACGGGGTTTGAGTTCTGCCAGAAGGTGAAAGGTAATATAAAGACTTCTCATATTCCATTCCTGCTGCTTACGGGAGTTACGGATAAGAAAAGCATATTGGAAGGTATGCGTCTGGGAGCTATCGACTATATTGCCAAGCCCTTCGACAAAGAAGTATTGCGAAGCAAAATAGCCAATATCTTTGAATTGCGGCAAGCCGCCCAAAGGCAATGTCTGGAAGAACTGAAAAACAACAATGCCGTGGAATTGTCGAACAAGGCGGACAATGAGTTTATGGAAAAGCTTTTGAAGTTGATAGAGACTAATATAGATAATCCGGAATTAAATATTCAGATGATGTGCAGTGAACTCGCCATGAGCCGTACGTTGCTATATAATAAGATTACCCAACTGACCGGTAAGTCTCCCACTGAATTTATCCGGATTTTCCGGCTCAAGCAGGCGGCTGCGCTTCTCCTTTCGGGAGAGTACTCGGTGACGGATGTTGCTTTTAAGGTGGGAATTGACAATCCGAAATACTTTAGTCGTATTTTCAAGGAATTTTATGGTGTATCTCCCAAAGAGTATCTGGCAAAAAGAGAATAAGTAACGCTACTGAATAAAAGAAATAAAAATGCGGTGTGATCTTAATGGTTACACCGCATTTTGTGTCATATAAGCCTTGTAGAAGGCAATATATGAACATCTGTGCACCTGGAATGACGTATAATGTACCTCTTTCTTTTCCCTTCCCGCTACATTTGCAGCTGTAAATCGAATGGTTTTATGTAAGGCCGGATAAATTTAATACCTTTATTATATATGAGAATTTATTTATTAGTTATGATGCTTCCTATTTTCTTTTCAGGGTGCTCTGATAAGGATAAAGATCCGCTTTATCTGGATGCTTCCCAACCTGTGGAGAAAAGGGTGAATGATTTGATGAATCGTATGACATTGCAGGAGAAAGTAGCACAGATGTCACAATACGTTGGTATAGAACACATGAAAGCTGCCGAAAAAGACATGACGGTGGAGGAAATGAAGAAAAGCCATGCCAAAGGATTTTATCCTGATCTGCATTCTACCGAACTGATTGAAATGACCAAAAAAGGGCTTATCGGATCTTTTCTGCATGTAATTACCAGTGAAGAAGCCAATCGATTACAATCATATGCCATGCAATCGCGCCTTAAAATCCCTTTACTTATCGGCATTGATGCCATTCATGGTACCGGACTCTACAGAGGAGCTACCATTTATCCTACTCCCATCGGACAGGCTGCAACCTTCGAACCGGAACTGGCTGAAAAAGCTTCTCGCCAGACTGCTCTTGAAATGCGTGCCACCGGTACCCATTGGGCATTTACTCCCAATGTAGAAGTGGCTCGTGATGCCCGTTGGGGACGGGTGGGAGAGACCTTTGGCGAAGACCCTTTTCTTGTAGGACAGATGGGAGCAGCTACCGTCAGAGGACTTCAGACAAGTGACTTTACCGGACAGGATAAAGTACTGGCCTGTACCAAACACTTTATCGGTGGAAGCCAACCTGTCAATGGCATCAATGGTGCTCCTTGCGATATCTCCGACCGTACATTGCACGAGGTTTTCATGCCTCCTTTTAAAGATTGTCTGGATGCGGGCACATATACTTTCATGATGGCACATAATGAACTTAACGGAGTGCCCTGCCATACCAGTAAATACCTGATGAAGGATATCCTGAGAGATGCCTGGAAATTCAACGGGTTTATAGTGAGCGACTGGATGGATATTGAGCAAGTGCACGAAAAGCATTGCACCGCCGCTACACTGAAAGACGCGTATCTGCAAAGCGTAAAGAATGGAATGGATATGCACATGCATGGTCCTGAGTTTGCGGATGCCGTTATAGAACTGGTTAATGAAAAGGAACTCCCCATGAGCCGCGTAGATGATGCCGTCAGCAAGATACTGACTGCCAAATTCAAACTGGGCTTGTTTGAGAATCCTTATATAGATGAAAAGAAAGTTTCCCAAGTTCTGTTCAGTGCCGAACATCGTGAAACAGCACTCGAAATGGCGAGAAAAAGTATTGTGCTTCTGAAGAATGATAATAATCTGCTTCCTTTGGATAGCGACCGTTATAAAAAGGTTTTTGTAACCGGCCCCAATGCTGACAACCAGACTATTTTGGGTGACTGGGCTTTTGAACAGCCGGACTCCTGCGTGACTACAGTCATTGAGGGATTGCGAATGGTTTCTCCCCAGACTGACTTTGATTTCTTCCCTTTTGCCACCAATTTGCGCACTATGGAAATGTCTCGTGTGTTGCAAGCGAAAGACAGAGCCCGAAAAGCCGATCTAGCTATTGTAGTGGTGGGTGAGAACTCAATGCGTTATATGTGGAAAGACAAAACTTGCGGTGAGAATGTGGACCGTTATGAATTGTCATTGGTAGGTTTGCAACAACAGTTGGTAGAGGAGATTTATGCTACGGGAGTTCCCACTATTGTCGTGTTGGTCAACGGTCGTCCGTTAAGCACTGAGTGGATTGCTGAAAATATTCCTGCATTGGTTGAGGCCTGGGAGCCCGGTTCATTTGGCGGACAGGCTGTTGCGGAAATTTTATACGGAAAAGTGAACCCTGAAGCAAAGCTTCCCATCACTATTCCCCGTTCTGCCGGTCAGGTTCAGACTTATTATAACCACAAGCAAACGAGCAAATGGTTCCCGTACGGTACGGGAAAAAGTACTAATCTGTTTGAGTTTGGATATGGATTGAATTATGCTTCTTTTGAATTCAGCCCTGTGAAGTTATCTGCTAGGTCGATGAATGAACAGGATACCTTGCGTGCTTCTGTTGAAGTCCGGAATATAGGTGAAAGAGCCGGAACGGAAGTGGTACAGATGTATATACGCGATTGCTACAGTTCGGTAGTACGTCCATTGAAAGAGCTCAAAGGCTTTCATAAAATTACTTTGCAACCCGGAGAAAGCCAGACAGTCACTTTTAATATCACCGCCAAAGAACTTAGTTTTTACGATATCGATATGAACTATGGTGTGGAAAAAGGTGAGTTCGAGGTTATGATCGGGAATTCTTCCCGTGATATTGACCTGCAAAGGGAGTTGTTTACCATAAAATGATGAATAGTGCACCTTTTTAGACGAATTGGGGGAGTAGCAAGTCCCTCTCCCCCATATCTTTGCCGAAAATAAAAACAATAAATAAGTCTATGAGAACACCTACTGAGAAACTGATTATAATAAGTATCGCTTGTTTTCTAAGTGCCTTTGTATCTCAACCGGTACTGGCGCAAAAGTCTAAAACGATCTATCATAAAGACTGGATAGATCTGAATAAAAACGGGAAGAAAGACATCTACGAAACACCGACAGCTCCTATCGAAGCCCGCATTGCCGATTTGCTTTCGCAGATGACCGTTGAGGAGAAAACCTGTCAATTAGCTACCTTATATGGATATAAGAGAGTCGCTAAAGACGAATTGCCCACTCCTGCCTGGAAACAGGAGTTATGGAAAGATGGCATTGCCAATATCGATGAACATCTCAATGGGCTTGTAAAGACTCAATATTCGTACCCTTTCAGTAAGCATGCTGAAGCCATTAATACAGTGCAACGTTGGTTTATTGAAGAAACACGCCTTGGCATTCCTGTTGATTTCAGCAACGAGGGGATTCATGGACTCAATCACGACCGCGCGACTCCGCTTCCTGCTCCTATTGCCATCGGTTCCACCTGGAATGCTGCTCTTGTCAGACAGGCGGGAGAGATTGTAGGCCGTGAAGCTAAAGCTTTGGGTTACACCAATGTATATGCTCCTATTCTGGACTTAGCACGCGATCCGCGCTGGGGGCGCGTACTTGAATGTTACGGTGAAGAACCTTTTCATGTAACCACATTGGGTAAGGAAATGGTGGCAGGTATCCAGTCGCAGGGAGTTGCTGCAACGTTGAAGCATTTTGCTGTGTACAGTGTCCCCAAAGGTGGACGTGATGGACATGCACGTACCGACCCGCATGTCGCTCCCCGCGAAATGCACCAGTTGCATCTTTATCCTTATAGGAAGATTATACGTGAGGTTCATCCGATGGGAGTGATGAGCAGTTATAATGATTGGGACGGTATTCCCGTATCTGGCAGTTATTATTTCCTGACTGAGTTGCTGAGAGAAAAATATGGTTTCGACGGTTATGTAGTTTCCGACAGTGAAGCTGTTGAGTTTGTCTATAGCAAGCACCGTGTGGCTCAGGATATGAAAGGAGCAGTGAAGCAGGTGGTAGAAGCAGGACTCAACGTGAAAACGAATTTTACGCAACCTTCCGATTTCGTATTGCCCTTGCGTGAACTGGTTGCAGAAGGAAGTGTATCCATGCAGACACTGGATCGGAATGTAGCAGATGTACTGCGGGTTAAATTCCGTTTAGGGCTTTTTGATAGTCCGTATGTCACGGATACGAAAGCAGCTGACAAGATTGTCGCTTCGTCTGATACCAAGGAGTTTGAGAAACAGATGGGCAGAGAATCACTGGTGCTATTGAAAAATGAAGCCAATCTCTTGCCTCTCCAATTGAGTAATCTTCGGAATATTTTGGTTACGGGTCCTTTAGCTACGGATACTACCGCTTACGTTAGTCGCTATGGGCCGCAGAATTTGCAGGTAACCCACGTGTTGCAGGGTGTCAGAGATTACGTCGGACAGGCGGCAACTGTGCATTATGCCAAAGGATGCGAAGTAGTGGATGCCACTTGGCCGGAAAGTGAAATTATTCCGACTCCTTTGACGGAGGAAGAACGCCTGGAAATTCAGGAAGCTGTGGAGAAAGCTCGCCGGAGTGATGTGGTAATTGCCGTATTGGGTGAGGACGAACACCGGGTAGGTGAAAGTAAATCGCGTACAGGATTGGCTTTGCCCGGACGCCAGCTGCAACTCTTGCAGGCTTTGTACGAAACCGGGAAACCTATTGTTCTGGTGCTTATCAATGGACAGCCGCTTACCATTAATTGGGAGAATCGCTACATACCTGCTATTCTTGAAGCCTGGTTCCCAAATTCCATCGGTGGGCAGACGATAGCGGAGACTCTTTTCGGAGAATATAATCCCGGAGGAAAGTTGCCGGTAACGTTTCCTAAGACTTTGGGACAGATTGAGTTGAACTTTCCCTTCAAGCCGGGTTCACATGCCGGACAACCGGGTGACGGTCCCAATGGCTATGGTAAAACAGCGGTAGTAGGTTCTCTTTATCCTTTCGGATATGGATTGAGTTATACCACTTTCGAATATAAGAATTTGCATATTACCCCTGACAAACAGGGAGTGCAGGGGAAGATAGAAATATCTATGGATCTGACAAATACCGGACAGCGGGCGGGTGATGAAGTAGTGCAGTTGTATGTGCGTGATAAGTTAAGTTCCGTGATTACCTATGATTCTCAGTTGAGAGGTTTCCAACGGGTCACTTTGCAACCGGGGGAAACCAGGCGTATTCATTTCACTCTTCTTCCCGAGGATCTGGAAATGCTTGACAAAGATATGCACTGGATCGTAGAACCCGGTGAGTTTGAGGTCCTGATTGGTAGCAGTTCCGAAGATATCCGACTGAAAGGAAAGTTTGAAATGATGCAACCCTGAAACTGTATAATGAACGTTCAATACAATAAATTAATCCCATTATTTATCTTAAATTTATAACCATGAGAAACAATGAAACTGATTAAAAGAGCTCGTTTGAGCTTATGAGTAGAGAAACTAATACTGAAAATTTGATTAATACACAATTAATTATGAATACACTTTTTACATTTGTGAAGAGAACTTATGTTCATCTTCTTATGTGTGCCGTGTTGGTCATCGTTGCGATGCCACTCTCTGCACAGAACATTTCATCCGGAACAGCCAACCAGCAGATCACCGGTCTGGTGACCGACGATAAAGGCGAACCACTGATTGGCGCGAATGTAGTACTGAAAGGATCCTCGTCTATAGGTGTGATTACGGATCTTGACGGTAAATTCTCATTGAATGCACCTTTGCAAGGAACCTTACAGATTTCTTACATCGGCTTTCATGCACAAGAGATTGCGATAAACGGAAAGAATCATTTCACTGTAAAGTTGCAGGAAGATTCAAATACTCTTGATGATGTGGTTGTTGTGGGATATGGAGTGATGAAAAAGAGTGATGTGATCAGCTCTGTAACCACGATAAAGACAGATAAAATGACGAAAGCCGCCACCCTGGATATTGGTGAAATGCTTCGCGGACGAGCTGCCGGCTTGAAAATTACAACCTCAGAAAATGCCGGCCCCGGTGGTAGTTCGAATATACAGATACGTGGTACAAACTCTATTTCGGGAGGAACTACTCCTATTGTTGTAGCTGACGGAGTGGTGATCGGTTCCATTAATGATGTGAATCCGAACGATATTGCATCTGTGGAAATTCTGAAGGATGCTGCCGCTCAGGCTATCTATGGTGCACGTGCAGCAAATGGTGTCATATTGCTTACCACCAAAAGAGGAGAAGCGGGAAAGGCGCGTGTAAGTTATCAGGGGTATTATGGTATCCAAAACGTCGACCGTAACTTTGATGTTTACACGCCTGAAGAATTTATACAGTATAAACGTGAGGCTTACCGTACCACCAATAATAACCAGTATGGTGCCGATTCTGATGTATTCAGCCAATTAGAACTCGAATCTATCCAGAATGGACAGTTCATTGACTGGCAGAAAGAGTTGATGCGTACCGGTACTATTCAGAATCATGACCTCACGGTGACCGGAGGAGGTGAGAAAACAAAGGTATTTGTGAGTGGTAACTTTATGAAGCAAACCGGTGTGGTGCCTGCTACGGATTTTATAAAGGGGCAGCTTCGCTTTAATCTCGATCAGGAGATTACCCGTTGGCTTAAAGTCGGTTTAAATACCAGCCTGAGCATTTCGACCAAGAATGATCCGGGGGTAGCCGGCCTGTTGCGTGATGCTGTGACTTGTTCACCTTTAGGCTCGGTTTATGATGCTGAAGGTAACCTTAATATGCATCCCACCGGATTGCAGGAGAATTGGAACCCGCTGATTGACTTGCAGGAAAAAACATCGACCACTAAGAGCCGTAATGACTTGGTGAATCTTTTCTTTGACTTCAAGATTTTTAAGGGACTGACCTATCGATTGAATGTGAGCCGTCGTAGCTGGAATGCAAAGGTAGAAACCTATAGTACAGCCAATTCGAAGGCAGGAAGTTACACAGGTATGGGAAGTGGTACTATTAAGAATCAGGATGAGAATGAGTGGACGCTTGATAACATCCTTTCGTATGATAATCAGTTTGGCAAACATCACGTATCCGGTACGTTGATTCAGAGCTGGAATGAGCGTAACCAACATTCCAATCAGATGGATGGATCGCTGATTCCGAATGACTTATTGGGTGTCTATGGCATTGAAGCGGCTGGGAAAGTAATACCTACTTTAAGTGCGTCTCAACGCCGTCTTGTGTCTACCGCTCTGCGTATGCAATATGATTTTGCTTCGAAATACTATGTAACCATAAGCGGACGTCGTGACGGTTCATCTGTGTTCGGTGCTAAAAACAAATGGGCTGTTTTTCCTGCCATGGCATTGGGATGGAATGTGTATCAGGAAGAGTTTATGCAAAACTTTGAGCAACTTACGAACTTGAAGTTACGTGGTAGCTATGGTAGTGTAGGAAATGAAGCTATACAGCCTTATGGTAGTATTGCATCTGCCGACCAGTGGGATTATTACACCACGAAGAAACTGACAGGATATACGCCGGGAGCTGTTCTTTCGAATCCTAAGTTGAAGTGGGAGACTTCTACAACCTTGAACCTGGCTGTGGACTTTGGATTCTTCAATAATCGTTTGTCCGGTACTGTGGAATGGTATAATACTCGTACGAAGGATTTGCTGATAGACCGGTCTATCAGTTCGGTTACCGGATATTCTACCATCAAGGACAATATCGGAGAGATTCAGAACAGAGGTCTTGAAATACAGTTGGAAGGTGTTGTGGTAAAGAGTCAGGATTGGGATGTACAATTGGGAATGACTTTTGCACGCAATCGCAATAAAATTATAAAACTGTTCGGTGACTTGGATGGTGACGGCAAAGAAGATGATTATCCTATTAATAATTGGTATATCGGGCAGCCTATCAATGTATCCAAAATATACGAAGTAGCCGGTATCTGGCAGGAAGATGAGATTGATGAGATTCCTAATTCAGCACAACCCAATGCTCAACCCGGAGATATTAAAATTGTAGACCGTACGGGCGATGGCAAGCTGGACGATGATGACAAAATACTGGTTTCACAATTCCCTAAGTGGAATGGTTCTTTCAATGCATCGGTAAGATATAAGAATGTTGACTTCTCCATGGATATTTATACTGTACAGGGAATAACCAAATACAATCCGTTCCTGGCAGATTATAATTATGGTGGTAATATGCGTGCAGTGTTCAACGGTGTGAAGGTGAATTACTGGACACCGGAAAATCCTACCGGTAACTTCCCGCGCCCCACAACCAATGGAGCCCTCGAAATGGGAAGTATAGCCCGTCAGGATGCCTCTTATGTGCGTTTACAGAATATAACGATAGGATATACCTTGCCGAAGACATGGCTTGCAAAAGTACACTTGAGCAATGTAAGGTTCTACTTTACCGGACAAAACCTGTTAACATTGACAGATTATGAGTCGTACAGTCCCGAACAGCCCGCTGACAAGTATCCCGAAGCCCGTACGTTGACTTTCGGCTTGCAGCTTGGTTTCTGATCGGAAGGCAGTCAGAGATATAATTTCATACATTCAACATTTTAATGATATAACCATAATGAAAAATTATATATTATTTCTTATCATCGGATTACTGGTAGTCAATACCTCTTGTGATTCCTGGCTGGAAGAAACACAGTTCGACAAGATTAATAGTTCAACGCTCTATGAGAGTGAAGAAGGATTGGAAATCGGCCTGAATGGACTATATGGCCTCTCTCGCCGCTTTTTCCGTTTTAATGATTCGGATGCACGCGGAGCTTACTGGTTTTATTGTGCTACCGACCTGGCTATGGTGCGTACGTGGAATGAAGCGGAAATGTATCGTTCCAATATGCGTGCAAATGCTATGCCGGCTGAGATGTGGAACCGTCCCTATCAGATGATTGATCGTGCTTCCGCCATTATTGATGCCGCACCCGGTATTAGTATGCAAACTGAAACCCGTGAGCGAATCGTTTCGGAAGCCCGTGTAATTCGTGCTTGGGCGTACCTCAGGCTGATTTCTACTTACGACAATATCTTGTTGGATAGCATACCGACAACTCCGGACAATGCGTTTGACGAAGTAGAGTATAAACCGGCTAGCCAGAAAGATGTATATGCCTTTATTGACCGCGACCTCGATTATGCCATCAAACACTTGCAATATAAAGTAGATCCGGGAATTATCGGATTGGGCTTGGCCCGTCAGTTGCGTGCTGAGTCGGCTATGTGGCAGGAAGATTACACTACGGCAGCAGCGCAGGCTGATGCGATAATTACAGGCGGACACCATAAACTGGTAGGTATCAGCGAAATATTCGGTAATAATGTAAACCATAGCGAGAGTCTGATGGCGTGGCAGTTCGATGAGGTATCTGGAGGTAGCCATACACTGGCTGGAGGTGATGGTCATGTGTTGGGAGCTTGTTTCCAAGCCCGTTTCTATGAGATCACCATTCCGGGAGATCCTGTAGCGCCTATCATTGAGGAAGCTAACTATGGAGGAAATGCTTACGGGTGGACGTATCCGAATGAGTATCTCCGTTCATTGTATGACAAGGATAAAGATAAGCGTTTACAATTCTATTTCTATCCGGATACGCTGTACGGAAACAATCCCGCTTCTGCCTATTATGAAAAGAAATTACCGGGTGATCCTCCGTATTCTACTCAGCTGCGCCAGTATACATGGAGTTTGATGAAGTATCGGGATCTGAGTAAACCGGCCAAACGCGCCTTGTCTTACAAGCCGTTTATAGCTTATCGTCTGGCGGATACTTATATTTTGGGTGCCGAAGCACATTGGAGAAAAGGAAATACGGAAAAGGCACTGGAATATCTCAATGCTATACGTTTGCGTGCCGGACTTGAAGAGGCTACTACTATTGATCTTCAGGCTATCATGGATGAATATGCGCGTGAGTTATGCTTTGAAGGCAAACGTTGGTTCTTCCTCAAGCGTATCGGCAAGTTGGTGGAACAGGTGAATAAATACCATCGCTTCGGTAGTACAACCAGTAGTATTCAGGGTACCACAATGAAAGATTATATGGTGCGTTGGCCGATCCCGCAGGCACAAATAGATGCAATGGGAACTTTCCCACAGAATCCGCAATATTAAATGAGTATGAAAATAGTAACCACACTCTTGTTATCTCTTTTTGCTTCTTCAGTGCTGTTTGCCCAGTCTGGTAAAACAGTCCAGGTACAGACACGTGCCAACAGCACTGTGGAGAACTGGACACCTTACGAGGCGCATACTGTGGATAACCTGAAAGGATTCAAAAAGAAAAAGGAGCCAGCTCTGTCTGTGTTCGGAGGGTATAAGACGAACCGCCAGGAAGCAACCGGCTTTTTCCGTACAGAGAAGATCAATGGGCGATGGTGGATTATTGATCCCGAAGGGTATCCGTTCCATCACCGGGCAGTAGTAGCATTTGGGCCTGGAACCTCGAAGAAGCAACAGTCTGCATTTCAGGAGAAATTCGGTACGCGTGCCCAGTGGGTGAAGGCAGAGACGGAAATGTTGCGTTCGTATGGATTTAATGGTGCCGGAGCCTGGTCGGCAGTGGAAGATATCCGTACCAGTCAAGCTCCATTGGTCTATACACTGATTGTCAACCCTATGGGGAACTATAAGCATGAACATGTGAAGAAATATGGAGGTACCTATAAGGTGGCCGGCTGGCAGGGGTATCGATTCAATCTGCCTATGGTATTCGATGATGAGTTTGACAAATATGTAGAGCAGGCTCTTGCTCCGTTGGCACGGTATAAAGATGATCCTTGCCTGTTAGGCTATTTTACAGACAATGAATTGCCTTGGTATACTGATGCTTTGGACCGCCATCTTAACTTTCTGGCTAAAGATGAACCGGGATACCTGGCAGCACGGAAATGGTTGGATGAACGAAAAGGCAAGGAAACAACCGTGGCGGATATTACCGAGGAAGACCGTCTTGCATTCTCCGCCTTCTTCTTCGAGACGTATATGCAGAAAGTGACTTCGGTGTTGCGTCGTATAGATCCTAATCACATGTATCTCGGCTGCCGGTTTAATCAGGATAAGAATCAGGAACTTACCAATCCGGCTATCTTTAAGGTAGCAGGTAAGTATATGGATATTATTTCTATAAATCATTACCGCCAGTGGCAGCCGGAACAGGAGCGGATGAATAACTGGGGAGAATGGTCGGGTAAACCTTTTCTGATTACCGAATGGTATGTGAAAGGAGAAGATTCCGGTTTGCCCAATGCAACCGGTGCGGGATGGAATGTGCCGACTCAGGATGACCGGGGAATCTTTTACGAAAACTTCTGTTTACAGTTGCTCCGCAATCCATACTCGGTAGGGTGGCACTGGTTCAGGTATCAGGATAATGATCCGGAGGATTTGACAACAGACCCTTCCAACAGGGATTCCAACAAAGGAATTGTAGATAGCGAATATTCTCCCTGGCTACCTTTATTGCGGCGAATGGAGAAAGTAAACAAGCAGGCTTACACACTCACTCGTTACTTTGATTCGCAGAAGTAAATAATTGGATTTTGATAGGTATTCATATAAGAACCGTTTCGGCTTTAGGACAAGTTAAAGTTGAAACGGTTCTATTCAATAAATCATTTTTATCTATGGTGTTTATTACGAATAAAAGCGTTTGCTTATACAGAAATACAGGAGTATTCTTTGTATTAATGATGTGTTGGTTGGCATGTAGTGCCCAGTCGGGAAATAGCTCTATGTACGACTATAGTTCGAAGGTCGATTCTGTACTCAGCCTGATGACACTGGATGAGAAAATCGGGCAGTTAAATCAATATACCGGTAATTGGCAGGCAACAGGACCGGTGGTGGAGGATTCTACTAAAATAGAGCAGATCAAGGCGGGCAGAGTCGGAGCTATGCTCAATATCAAAGGGGTGAAATATACGCGTGAGATGCAGAATTATGCGATGCAGTCCCGCCTTCGCATTCCATTATTATTCGGGCAGGATGTGATTCATGGTCTGCGTACCATCTATCCCATTCCTTTAGGTGAAGCGGCAAGTTTTGATCTGGATTTGATGGAAAGAACAGCAGCCGGTGCTGCGGAGGAAGCTTCTGCACAAGGTATTCACTGGACTTTTGCTCCGATGGTAGATATAACCCGTGATGCACGCTGGGGGCGTGTTATGGAAGGAGCGGGCGAAGATACCTGGTATGGTAGCAGAGTGGCCGAAGCACGGGTAAGGGGTTTTCAGGGAGATGATTTGGCGGATACCCATACGGTAATGGCTTGTGCCAAGCATTTTGCGGCTTACGGAGCGGCCATTGCAGGTAAGGACTACAATACAGTAGACATTTCTGACCTGACGCTACACGATACTTATCTGCCCCCTTTCCGGGCGGCGGCAAATGCCGGTGTGGCTACTTTTATGAATAGCTTTAATGACATAAACGGTATTCCGGCTACGGGAAATGCATATATACAGCGCGATATCCTTAAAGAAGGATGGGCTTTCAGCGGGTTTATTGTTTCCGATTGGGGATCGGTCAAAGAAATGGTTGCCCATGGATATGCATCCGATCTGAAGGCATCGGCTGAGATTGCTATTCATGCCGGATGTGATATGGATATGGAGTCGAGAGCTTATCATAAGCACTTGAAAGAGTTGGTGGAAGAGGGTGTTGTGGACATTAAATATGTTGATGAAGCCGTAAAGCGTATTTTGCTGAAAAAGTTTCAACTCGGACTTTTTGATGATCCGTACCGTTATTGTGACGAAGAGCGGGAAAAGAAAACCGTATTGAGCACCCGTCTCAGGGATTTGTCCCGGGAATCCGGAAGAAAGTCCGTTGTCCTATTGAAGAATGAGAAGCAAGCACTTCCTTTATCTCCGTCGTGTAGAAGAATTGCATTGATAGGAGCTTTGGCCAATTCTCAAAAGGATATGATGGGCTTTTGGGCGAATGAAGGTGTAGAGAAAGAAGTCGTGACCGTGTATGAGGGCTTGAAAAGACGTTTTCCCAATGTAACGGTCAATTATGCCGATGGATATGATTTGGAAACAAATGATTTACGGCTTTCTGAGGCCCGTGCGGCTGCCAATCGCGCCGATGTTATAGTAGTGGTTGTTGGCGAAAGATTTAATCAGAGTGGAGAAGCAAAGTCGAGAGCTGATATTACCGTCAATGCCAATCAGCAATTGCTGGTGAAGGAGTTGAAGAAGACGGGTAAGACGGTTATTGTTTTACTGATGGGCGGTAGGCCAATGATTTTTAATGATATGGAGCCTCATGCCGATGCAATTCTTCTGACTTGGTGGTTGGGGACCGAAAGCGGGAACGCCATAGCTGATATCATCTCGGGTGATTATAATCCTTCCGGTAAACTGCCTATGACTTTTCCTGCACATGTGGGGCAGATTCCTGTCTATTATAATTATAAAAGTACCGGAAGGCCGGAAAGTAAAACAGTTGCCTATTCTTGCCGGTATCAGGATATTGATTTTGAACCTGCTTATCCGTTTGGCTACGGGTTGAGTTACACTACATTTCAGTTGTCGGAGCCTAAGACTTCTGCCAATGTATATACAATGGAGGATACGATCCGGGTGTCTGCGAAGTTGAAAAATACCGGGGTATATAGAGGTAAGGAGACAGTGCAGCTTTATATCCGTGACTTGGTTGCCTCCGTTACACGTCCTGTTAAGGAACTAAAGGGATTTCAGCAAATAGAATTAAATCCGGGTGAAGAAAAAGAGGTGACGTTTATTCTTTCATCGGCAGATCTTAGTTTCATGAACAGGAACTTGAAATATATCACGGAGCCTGGTAAATTTGAGATAATGATAGGGACTAATTCGAAAGAGGTGAAGAAGACAATTATATCATTGAAGTGAAAGTTACTTCCCAGACTTACATAAGAAGAACTCCCCTGCCGGTTTCCCGGTAGAGGAGTTCTTGTGATATTAATCAAATGTAGAAAGGGCTGATTAGTCTTTCAGTTTTGCGATGATAAAATCGCGGTTCAAACGGGCGATGTTGCTGATAGAGATGTTCTTCGGACATTCCGCCTCGCAAGCGCGAGTATTGGTACAGTTACCGAATCCCAGTTCGTCCATTTTAGACAACATGGCTTTTGCGCGGCGCAAAGCTTCCGGTTTACCTTGCGGAAGCAAGTTCAACTGGCTGACCTTTGCAGAAACGAACAACATAGCAGAACCATTCTTACATGCAGCAACACAAGCACCACAACCGATACATGCAGCAGCATCCATAGCCTCATCGGCAATAGGTTTTGCAATAGGAATTGCGTTAGCGTCAGGAATACCACCGGTATTGATTGACACGTAACCACCCGCCTGCATAATCTTGTCGTATGCGCTGCGGTCTACCATCAAGTCGCGGATTACCGGGAAACCGGCAGAACGCCAAGGCTCAACAGTAATGGTGTCACCGTCTTTGAAACGACGCATATAAATCTGGCAGGTAGTAGCACCTGTAGCAGGTCCGTGAGGATGTCCGTTGATATACATAGAGCACATACCGCAGATACCTTCACGACAGTCGTGGTCGAATACGATAGGTTCTTTACCTTCATTGATAAGCTGCTCGTTCAAGATATCCATCATTTCCAGGAATGAGGTATCACCCGGAATATCTTTCATTTGGAAGGTATCAAAATGTCCTTTATCCTTAGGACCTTTCTGACGCCAAACTTTAAGTGTTACCTTTATATCTTTATCCATGATTC
>OHGZ01000213.1_pt1 | contig 53170 bp, 52 predicted proteins | sample 1567851 | NCBI WGS metagenome assembly OHGZ01 (sample SAMEA3879563, study PRJEB24766) | human gut metagenome | biome: human-associated habitat; feature: feces | place: USA | collected 1985/1987 | reverse complement strand
CTTAAGGCACTCTAATTCTATTCTTATGGCATCACATTTTTTACCATTATAATTAGTGAAGTAATTGCGGCCAGAGCCAGATCCTTCACAGTAGTTATTATATATAAATCCTTCGACTGGTTCTAGATTATTAAAATATGACAAAAGCTCTGAATTCAATTCGGGAGTGTTCTCAATATAATGCTTGCTTAGAACATAGCTGTAATACTGAATATCATTGGAAATGACTGAGCACCCCTTAGCTTTATATGTCTGTCCTACGATTCCTGTTCCGGAAAATAAATCAGCAAAAATGTAATTATCGCCATTATGATATCCGGTTACATCTGCAATAGTTGTTTCTAAAAAGTCTAAAAGAGAATATTTAGAACCTATATAATTCATGACTTTGCTCCTTTGTTATTGTTGGAGTTATTATCTGGATTATCAGGTAAAAATACTAATATATCGTTAGGTGTGCAATTCAAAGCGTTACATATACTTTCGACTTTATCAAGCGCAATATATTGTCCAGTCTTAATCTTACTAATAATATTCGCAGATATATGAGCTTCACGCATTAACTGAGAGTGAGAAATCTCCCGTTCTATTAACATATGTTGTAGTTTTTTGTAACATACTGACATTAGAAATACTCCTTAAATTAATATTATACAGTATATCATAGAAGTATGAAAAACACAACTAATATATGAAAAAAAGTATGGAAATGTGAATAATGTTAAGCAATTTTAAATGGTGTTGTATGTGGAGATATGATAAAATGTTAAGAGTGATTAGTGAGGAATGATTTATGGAAAATGGTCGGCAGACTAAAAAAGCACGCAAATGCTTGAAAAATAAGGGAAAACCGAGATAATCCGAGATAAAAAAGGAGTTAAAAATAGATGATTAGAGTGTTATTTGTTTGCCACGGCACTACCTTAGCAAAATTCTGAAAAACCTTGATTTTACAGTATATTTTTGAACCAGTAGGGATGTTTTACTAAGTTTTTACTAAAGAGGAATCCCTAGCACGAATTTAGAAAAGTAACATATAGTATGACCTTATTAATTGGTAGAACAATTGGTAAGGTCCTTTTTTATTTCAAGGAGCTTCCTGTATAATAAAAAATGTGAACGTTGAAAATTAAAAATACCTCAGAGTACAATAAGACTACTGACTGGCAGGTTAGTAAAAATCTTATTGAACAGAGAGGTACCTACAATGAAGTTTAACACACAGAATGCAAAAATTGAAGCTATTACAGAAAAAACTTTAGTACTCGGAATCGATGTTGGAAGTGAAATGCACTATGCCAGAGCTTTCGATCACAGAGGTATCGAGTATACAAAGAAACCATTTAAATTTAGTAACACGGAGGCGGGATTTATGGCACTTCAAGCATGGATCCTGGATCTCAAAGAAAAACATGAAAAGGATAAGGTGGTTCCGGGGATGGAACCAACAGGGCACTACTGGTTCAATCTGGGGAAGTTTCTTCAGGATAATGAAATGAAACCGGTTCTTGTAAATCCTCATCATGTGAAGAAATCAAAAGAACTCGACGACAATAATCCAACTAAAAATGATCGTAAGGATCCGAAAGTCATTGCAGGGTTAGTTAGAGAGGGACGATATATGATCCCATACCTGCCGGACGGTGTTTACGCTGATCTTAGAACAGCATCAAACATAAGGTTTCAATTACAGGCGGAACTTACAAGAATTCAGAACAGGATCAGTCGTTGGTTCCATATATATTTTCCTGAATATAAGACAGTATACGGAAAACCGGATGCTAAAAGTGGAATACTGATTCTGAAAACGGCACCACTTCCAGAAGATATCCTGACGTTGGGTGTTGATGGAGTGAACCAGATCTGGCGGGATGCAAAGTTAAGAGCAGTTGGGAAAGCGAGGGCAAAGACTCTGGTTGAAGCTGCTGAGCACAGTGTTGGAAACAAAGAAGGTGCAGTATCTGCAAGAATGGAGATCCGGATGCTTCTGGAGGATTATGAATCCAGAAATATACGTCTGCAGGAAGTCATGGCTCTGATCGAAGAGCTGGTAGATCAGATTCCGATGGCTGAAAAGCTGTTAGAGATCAAAGGAGTGGGAATCAGGACAGTGTCTGGATTCCTTGCAGAAGTAGGTGATATCAGCCGTTTTAATAACCCAAAAGAACTGCAGAAACTTGCAGGTTTAGCACTGGTTGAGAATAGTTCTGGAAAGCATAAGGGTGAGACAACAATAAGCAGACGAGGCCGAAAGAGACTTAGATATCTGCTCTTCGAAGTTGCAATGTCGCTTGTAGCGAAGAATCAGGAGTTCAGAGAACTACATGTTTATTATACAACCAGAAAGCTGAATCCTTTGAAGAAAATGCAGTCACTTATGGCAGTTGCAACAAAACTCCTGCGAGTCTTTTATGCCATGCTGACCAAAGGTGTGGATTATGATCCAAAGAAAATGGTAAGTGACATCAAAAGACCAGCAGCTTATCTGCAGACTGAATAAGTAAAACAAGTAACTATAGTGGAGACTGTCATCTGGGCAGTCACTGAACAAAGCAGAATGTAACAGATAACGTCCACTGATCACAGTGCTGATACAGGAAGCGAGTCAGTAATCAACAATACAAAGAATGAGCCAGTAGTCGGCAGGAATAGTCACCATGGGGCATGACCCCGTCAAGGAGCAAAGCTGACACCCTGGTTATGGGCAGGCAGGACGAAGGAAGTTAGGACCTCTGGAGACAGAGATGATCCTGGTGGATACAGGAGGTTAGCTGCCATAGAGGGAAGGGTATACACAAGGCCAGTAAAGCGAAAATCAAAGACGTTTTATTTTGTGTACCCATTATCCACTATTTCAGTACCTGATACATCGAAATGCTCATAGCTGCGGCTTGTTCACTGAGATATGAGAGGCTTGAAAACCTTGAATTTTCAATAAAAAACACTTGATTATATGAGGAGGTCATTATGAAACGAATATTTTTATTAAAAGGGTTGGACTGTCCGAACTGCTCCGCAAAAATTGAAAAAGAAGTCGGAGAATTGGATGGAGTACAATCCTCAGTTGTAAATTTGATGAAGCAGACGCTGACAATCAATGTTGCTCCAGTTGCCGCAAATACAATAGCCAGTCAGATTGAAACGATTGTCCACAGCCATGAGCCAGATGTAGAAGTTTCCGAAATTGCACAGGAATACTATATACCTGCAAAAAAACAGGATACCAATACATCCTATAACAATGAGGACAAGAAGTTGACGATTCGTTTAGCGATTGGCGCAGCAATCTATGGTATTGGTATGGCATTGACAGTTTTTGCGAAAGTGCCACTGCCTGTCGAGTTAGTTTTTCTCATTGTCTCCTATATTATTCTTGGCGGGGATGTTGTATGGCAAGCTGTGAGGAATATTTCAAAGGGACGTGTGTTTGATGAACATTTCCTGATGAGCGTTTCTACGATTGGTGCTTTTGTCATTGGTGAATATCCGGAAGCAGTTGCTGTTATGCTGTTCTATCAAGTTGGTGAATTTTTCCAGTCATTGGCTGTTGAGCGTTCCAGAAAATCTATATCAGATTTAATGGATATACGTCCGGATTGTGCTACAGTCAGAAGGAACGGAGAATTGATTACCATATCTCCTGAAAGTGTTGCCATTGGTGAGATTATTATTGTAAAGCCTGGTGAAAAAATCCCATTAGACGGTGTGGTATTGGATGGAGATTCTATGCTGGATACGAGGGCTTTAACTGGAGAATCGGTTCCGAGAAGCGTTCATAAAGGAGACGAAGCACTTTCCGGTTGTATGAATCAGACGGGTGTTTTAACGATTAAGACAACGAAAGCATTTGGTGAATCTACTGCTTCAAAGATTATTGATCTTGTGGAGAATGCGTCCAGTAGAAAAGCACCAACAGAAAATTTCATTACTACATTTGCACGTTATTACACTCCTGTTGTTGTAATCTTAGCAGCTATTCTGGCAATTCTGCCACCGATCCTTCTTGGTGGAGGTTGGACAGAGTGGATTCGCAGAGGATTTGTTTTCCTTGTGGTATCTTGCCCATGTGCATTGGTCATTTCAATCCCGCTGACTTTCTTCGGAGGTATTGGTGCGGCATCTAAACGAGGTGTTCTTGTAAAAGGAAGTAATTATTTAGAGGCGCTTAATAATGTCAGCATTATTGTGTTCGATAAAACTGGAACACTTACAAAGGGTGTTTTCAATGTGACTGATATTCTGCCTGCAAATGGATTTTCAAAAGAACAGGTTCTGGAGTATGCGGTCCAGGCAGAGAGCTTTTCTAACCATCCTATTGCAAAATCCATTCTCTCTGCTTATGGAAAAGAAATTGACCAATCAGTTATCTCTGATTACAAGGAAATTTCCGGATATGGAATCAGTGCCATGGCAGGAAAGAAGAAAGTTTATGCTGGCAATACGAAACTTATGGATTCAGAGCATGTGGAGTACACAGCCTGTGAAAAAGTTGGTACAAAGGTTTATGTAGCAGTAGATGGTCAATATGCCGGATGCATTTTGATAACAGATGAAGTAAAGCCGGACAGCAAAAAAGCAATTTCTGATTTGAAACATATCGGTGTGGAAAAAACAGTCATGCTTACTGGTGATGATGAAAAAATCGGAAAGGCTGTTGCGGAAGAATTGCAGTTGGATGAATATTATGCACAACTGTTTCCTGATCAAAAAGTGGAAAAGGTTGAGCTTTTAGACAGTAAAAAGAGACAGGGAAGCAAATTAGCTTTTGTTGGTGATGGTATCAATGACGCTCCTGTCCTTGCTCGTGCGGATGTTGGTATCGCAATGGGTGGTCTTGGTTCAGATGCGGCCATTGAAGCTGCGGATGTGGTTCTGATGACAGATGAACCATCTAAGCTGGTGGATGCGATTGATGTGGCAAAAGCGACAAAGCAAATTGTCATGCAGAATATAGTGATTGCTCTTGGGATTAAGAGTGTGTTCCTGATTCTTGGCGCTCTTGGTATTGCGGGAATGTGGGAAGCTGTATTTGGTGATGTAGGCGTTACCATAATTGCTGTTTTGAACGCAATGAGAATTTTGAAAAAATAGGAAATGAGGTGGGAATGTGAAACGAAAACTGATTCTGTTAGTTGTTACGATTGTTTTTCTTGTAGGTTTTGGTGTCATTTTACATTCACCGCCTTCTATGATTGATGCAGTCACAGGAGCAACACCGAAGTCAAAAAAGGCGGCTCAAGCCTCCGCACAGTTGGAAGGCTCTTATGTTCTCGGTATTAATATGATGTCAGATGGTCTCGACAACGAGAACACCCGGAATAAATTAAAAGAATTGGCACTGGACGATTCGGAAACAAATGAAACAGATCTCATGAAAACGGACATTAGTTTTCGGTTATATGTATCTGAGACGGATTATCCGCTTGTCAGTTATGCTAAGAAACTCTGTGACAGGTTGAAACAGGCCGGTTTTTTCGTAGATCTGAAAGAGTACAGTAACACAATGATGCTATCAAGAGTGGTAAGTGGAAAGTATGATGTATTCCTGGCATCGGATGATTTTATTGACGTTACAACGCTAACACAGATGGACTATATGATCATGGACAGCGAAGAAATGAGGTGAGCGGGAATTTATGAGAAAATGGAATACGATTTTGTCTGTTTTAATGCTTCTCATTTTTATGATTCATGGAATCATGGGCAGCTTTATGCTGAACGGAGTTGGAAGTAGTGCAGGGAAACTTCTTGCATGGATTGGTGTTGGTATTCTTGTTGTGCATACGGTGATTGGTGTCATCCTGACAGTTCAGAGTTTACAGACAGCGAAGCAATCAGGAAAAATGTATCTGAAACAAAACGTCATATTCTGGGCGAGACGAGCCAGTGGGCTGGCAATACTGATCCTGCTGTTCTTCCATATTGGCTTGTTTGGAAAGGTGCAGAATGGGACATATATTTTGTTCCCTTTTACAACGGTAAAGATGGTAACTCAGCTTTTGTTCGTAGCGGCAATCTTTGTTCATATTTTTATCAATATCCGCCCATTGCTCGTATCACTGGGAATCATCAGTTATAAAGAACGAAGGAGCGATATTTATTTGATCCTTTCGGTGCTTCTTCTTTTTATAGCGGGAGCGGTTATTTTATATTATATTGGGTGGCAATATCTATGAGTAAGACAATTATTATTATAGGTGCTGGACTGGCAGGACTTTCAGCGGCTTTGCAGGCAGCGGAAAATGGATGCAATGTAAAACTGGTTTCCTCCCTTCCGTCAGAGCGGGCACAGTCTGTTATGGCGGAGGGCGGTATCAACGCAGCTTTGAATACAAAAGATGAAAACGACAGTCCCGAAGAACATTTTACAGATACAATAAAGGCAGCATGTGGTCTGGCAGATCCAAATGCAGTTTGGGGAATGACACAGGCAGCACCGGAGCTGGTGCACTGGCTGCTAAAACTTGGAGTTAAATTTAACATGAGTGGCTATGATGATGTGGATCTGCGAAATTTTGGCGGGCAGAAAAAGAAACGGACTGCTTTTGCACAGAGCGATACCGGGAAGCAGATCATGACAGCTATGATAGACGCTGTTCGCAGGAAAGAAGCATCTGGTATGGTAGAACGGTTCAGCCATCATTCTTTCCTAACACTTCGTCTGTGTGGCAATATTTGTTGTGGCTGCGTAATCAGGGATGAATACAGTCAGGAGACTGTGGAATTACCGGGGGATGCGGTTATTGTTGCCACCGGTGGTATGCACGGATTGTTTGGAAATACAACGGGTTCGCTGAGCAATACAGGAGAAGTCACCGCAGAATTGTTCCGGCTTGGTGTTCCTCTGGCAAATGGCGAGATGATCCAGTACCATCCGACAACTGTGAAATGTGGTGGAAAACGCATGCTCATCAGCGAGGCGGCCAGAGGGGAAGGTGGCAGGTTGTTTGCCATGAAAGATGGAAAACAATGGTATTTCATGGAGGAAAAATACCCGGAGCTTGGAAATCTGATGCCACGAGATATTACCGCCAGAGAGATATGGAAGGTCAGCCATGAATCAGAGGTATTTCTTGACATGACGGAAATATCGGAGGAGATTATTTCAAATAAGCTATCTGGTCTGGCAGACGATTGTATGACCTATCTGCATAAAGATATACGAAAGGAACCGGTGTCTGTTTTACCGGGAATTCACTATTTTATGGGAGGCATTCTGGTGGATGAGCAGCACAGAACGCCGATTCAGAATCTTTACGCTGCCGGAGAATGCTGTGCCCAATATCATGGTGCCAACCGTCTTGGTGGAAATTCTCTGTTAGGAGCGTTATACGGAGGACGTGTTGCGGCAAAATCAGCATGTGAACAGGCAGATGTAGTAGATCTATCTTGTGCGACACAGATAGATTTTCCACCAACGTCTCAAATTTCAGAAATAAAGCAATTAAACAAAGTGATGCAGGAGACTATGGGCGTTGTCAGAAATGAGAATACGTTGTTAAATGGGATTCAAACGGTACAAGCGCTGACAGGAAATCTTCCATTGCTTGGCATGGCAGTTCTAAAGAGTGCTCTTGCAAGAAAAGAAAGCCGTGGTGCACACTGGCGGGAGGATTATCCGAAGAGCAATGACGATGATTACCTTAAAACAACGGTAGCCAGATTTGATGGAAAGCAGATACAGATTTCCTTTGTACCTGTTCCAGAAAGGCGGTGATTCACTTGGTATATAAAATAAGAATCAGGCGGCAGGAGAGTCAGAAATCAGACAGTTATTGGCAGGAATTTGAGTTTGACGGAAGCAAAAACAGCTCTGTTGCCAATGTTCTAAAGGAATTGAACAGTAGAACCCCTTTGAAAGATAATTCAGGGAATATAGTTACTCCCATCAGCTGGGAATGTAGCTGTATGGTGCGAAAATGTGGGGCTTGCGCCATGCTGATTAACGAACGTCCGAGGCTGGCATGCTCTACATTTCTACATACGTTAAAAGGTTCTACAATCACCTTGGAACCTTTAAGCAAATTTCCGCTTGTAAGAGATTTGATCGTTGACCGGTCAATTCTGTTTGAAAATTTGAAAAAACTGAACCTTTGGCTTGAAAGTGAAGCTTATATGAATCCGTGGACACATGAACCGAGATACCAGTCGGCACGCTGTCTGATGTGTGGCTGCTGCCTTGAAGTGTGTCCTAACTTCTCTGCAAATGGGACTTTCGCAGGTGCTGTTGCTGCAGTCAACGCATTTCGGATTCTGAATGAAGAACAGGAAAGCACTCATTTGAATGAGATTTCTGCTGAATATAAGAAGAAATATTTTGAGGGATGCGGGAAGTCGTTATCTTGTCATGATATTTGTCCGATTGGTCTGCCTGTGGAAGAACTGCTTGTAAGGTCGAATGCAGCGGCTGTTTGGGGCAAATAAAATGGATGATAAAAGCTATAATGAATGTATGAAGAGAATCAAAAACTTGATTCTCTTTTTTTAAAATACATACATTGACAAATATCTATGTATATATTATATTGAACATAGACAATGATCAATGTGAGGTGTCAATATGAATGCAATGGATGTGGCTTTGATATGCAAGGCTTTGGGCGATGCGAACCGGCTGGAAATTGTACAGATGCTGTCGGATGGAGAAAAGTGCGGGTGTAAACTTTTGGAAAGATTTAAAATTACCCAGCCAACTTTATCCCATCATATGAAGATACTGGTAAGATGCGGCCTTGTGAATGATCGTAAGGAAGGAAAATGGCATCACTATTCTTTGAATTGTGAGACATTGATGAATTACAAACACTTTATAGAATCCCTTACTTGCCTTGGATGCGGTGACGGGGATTGTTGTAAATAATTTAAGGAGAGCAGATATCATGAAAAAAGAATCAAATTCAGGAATTAGTTTTTTCCAGCGTTACCTGACTGTATGGGTAATTATCTGTATGCTTATAGGAATTATGTTGGGACATTTTCTTCCGGGAATGAAAGAGGCACTGAACTATCTGGAATATGCAGGAATTTCTATTCCGCTGGCAGTTCTTATATGGATTATGATCTATCCAATGATGATGAAGGTTGACTTCAAGAGTATTAAAAATATCGGGAAAAACCCGAAAGGTTTATTTGTTACATGGATTGTAAACTGGCTAGGGAGATTCCGAAGAGCTTTTGTTCAGATGATGAAACAATAGGATTGGTACAGGAAATATATGGAACAAAAGTTAATAAAGGGATTTGTTGCGTTTTCCGCTATAATAATCTGCCAGCAAAGAATGTGTTGCCTGAATATGTTTGTGATTATAAGAAACGAGCAGGGTTATTTCAAAGATCAGCAGATTTAGAGTAGTTCTTTTTTTCTGAGAGAAAATTAAAAATCGTTTTTGGTTCTTCTGGAGAGTGATTATAGCGTTTGGGAAACATCCGGAGAAACCATTACCTCAGGGTGTCGTGAAGTTCTTTATCAAAGAAGGCTTTGAGATGCCCTTTCTTTTTTATCCAAATCTTACATATATAAACCTAAGAAAAAGCTTGACGTTTAAATATTACAAGTGTAATATTTAAGAAAATATGAAAAAAGGAGAAATAAAACTATATGAGAAAAAAGAAAAGAAAAAAACACACGAAGATTATCACAAAAATAGTTTTATTTAGCGGTATATTGATTGGTGGTGGAATCGGTATTGTAACAATAATGAATTGTAATGTTCCTGAAAAAAGACTAATGGAATATATGAAATATATTGAAAAAGGGGAATATGAGCAAATGTATGCCATGCTGGATCAGAAAAAAAGCAGCATGAACAGTAAGGAAGAATTTATAGAACGAAATTCTAAAATATATGAAGGCATTGAGATGTCTGATCTGTCCATAACCGATATTACAGTAAAAAGACAAGAAAACGGAAATGCGGCAGTTTCCTATACAACAAATATGCAGACTGCTGCAGGAAATGTAGAATTTACCAACGATGCGGTATTTTCACATGATTGGACAGGATATCATTTAATCTGGCAGGATCAGTTGATTTTTCCAGAGTTATCTGCAACGGATAAAGTTCAGGTAACGTCAGAAGAGGCAAAGAGAGGAGATATTTTAGACAGAAATGGTCGTCAGTTGGCTGGAGAGGGAACTGCATCTTCGGTAGGAATTGTTCCGGGCAGGATGGAGAACAGAGAAGATACAATAAAAAAACTGGCAGAGTATCTTGGAATTGGAGCAGACGAAATTGAGGATAAGTTAAAAGCCGGTTGGGTAAAAGCAGATTCTTTTGTACCAGTAGCAACAATTCCTAAAATACAAGAGGTCGATCTTCTGACAGTGAATCCGGATAAAACTGTTCTGGAAGAAAAAGAAAAGCAGGACACATTATTGAAGATTCCAGGTATTATGTTATCTGATGTAAAAGTACGAACTTATTATCTAAAAGAAGCTGCCTCTCATCTGGTAGGGTATGTACAGGCGGTTACAGCCGAAGATTTGCAGGAACATAAAGGGGAAGGGTATCGTACAAACAGTGTGATTGGAAAGACTGGACTGGAAACGCTTTATGAAAAAGAACTAAAAGGAACAGATGGGTGTGAAATCTGTATTGTAGATGCAAATGGAAATAAAAAAAGTGTTATTGCATATGAGCCTAGAAAAGATGGAGAAGATATCCATACTACGATTGATGGTGATCTTCAAAGTACTCTTTATGAACAATTTAAAGAAGACAGAGGATGTTCTGTGGCTTTGAATCCTTACACAGGGGAAGTATTGGCGTTGGTAAGTACGCCATCTTATGATGATAATGATTTTGTACGTGGAATGGACAACAGCCAGTGGAGTGCATTAAATGAAAATGAAGATAGGCCTTTATACAACCGCTTTCGCCAGACATGGTGTCCTGGCTCAACTTTTAAACCTGTAATTGCTGCAATTGGATTAAAAGTGGGGGCATTTACTGCAAATGACGATTTTGGAAATGAGGGTCTGGCGTGGCAGAAAGATTCCTCGTGGGGAGATTATACAGTGACTACACTTCATGATTATGCACCTGTGATCTTGAAAAATGCGCTTATTTATTCAGATAATATTTATTTTGCAAAAGCAGCATTAAAAATTGGTGCGGATCAACTGATGCAGTCTCTAAATCAAATAGGATTTAATCAGGAACTTCCATTTGATATTAAAATGTCAGAGTCCCAATATTCTAATATGGACAAGATAGAAACAGAAATCCAGCTTGCTGACAGTGGGTATGGACAGGGACAGATTCTGGTAAATCCTTTGCATCTTGCAAGCATTTATACGGCTTTTCTAAATGATGGAAATATGATAAAGCCATATCTTCACGCGGATGGTGGAAGCACTTCCAGTGAAATCTGGATAAAAGATGCTTTTTCACCACAAATTGTTTCGGAGGTTATGGAGGGGTTAGAGGGTGTAGTGAATAACCCGGAAGGAACTGGTTATGGAGCATGCCGGGAAGACATTAGATTAGCAGGAAAAACCGGAACAGCGGAACTGAAAGCTACAAAAGAAGATACATCTGGAACAGAAATTGGCTGGTTTACAGTTTTTACTACAGATAGAGATACAAAGAATCCTATTTTGCTCATCAGTATGGTAGAGAATGTGAAAGATATTGGAGGAAGCGGTTATGTGGTGGAAAAGGATAAGGCGATACTGGATGAATATCTTGGTAATGAATAATTTTTACCTTTAAATATTACAAATGTAAGAGGAAAATGATATGAAAAAAATTTGGAAAATATTTTGGGGAGTTATTTTTCTTGCTGTCTGTAGTGGATGTGGCATAAAGAAAGAGCAGAAAAAGACAATTGAAGATACGAAAGAAAAAATTTACAGAGAGTGTGAAATGCTGGCAGAAGACTATCAGAGCATATATGAGAATGCTGCGAAAGAAAATGCACTATATGAGCTGAGTACAATACAAAAAAGTATGGATTATTTTGGAAAATATGGATATGCAGTAATTGATTCCTACAATCAGCTGGATATGGTTCAAAGTATTAAAGTAGATGATTTTTTGAAAAAAGCAGAAAAAGAGAAGAATGGAAAAACTACTATATTTCAAGTTATAGCAGGGGATTATTTTATCCGGTATGATCTGAAAACCAAACAGGGGAAAATAGACGTTGAAGTAAGCTCTTTTAAATGGAAAGAGGACACTTGGCAGGAAACATATTATCATGAGTTTAGAGCTAATTCATGGAAATATACAGAAAACGGGTATTTCTTTATGGAAGAATATCATCCGGCTGGATATGATGGACCGTCTGGATATCGGGCCTTTCGGGTAGTGCCGTTAAATAAAAAATGCAGGGAGCTGAATCGAAAATATATACTTCCTTTTGGATATACACTTAATAAATTGTTTACTTCTAATTGGAGTGAAAAAAATTATGATGGAATAAATTTTTATGATGTTTTTGACCGTTTACTTTCAATGGAAGAAAAAACTGATGAATTTAAGGAAGGAAAGACTTATGAAATCCCAAAAGAATCATTTGAAACGATATTTCAAAAATATTTTAATATAAGCGCAGAGATACTGCAGACAGGAACGGTATTTCACACGGAAACACAGACATATCGGTATCGAACCAGAGGAATCGTATATGATTTTGCTCCCACACCATATATTCCATATCCGGAAGTTGTTTCCTACATAGAAAATCAAGATGGAACAATAACACTGGAAGTAAATGCGGTATGGCCACAAAAAGAATTAGATCAGGCGTTTTGTCATAGCGTAACCATTCGGCTGTTAGATAAAGATAGATTTCAATATGTATCCAATTATGTATCAAGGTCAGAAATAGAGGTTACCTGGTATACGGAAAGATTATTAGACGAAAAGTGGGAGGAATGTTATGGAGATAATTGATATGAGTACAAAAAGAAAACTGAAAAAGATGGTGAGTGTTTTATTTATTTTGGGATGCTTTTTCATAGGAAATACAAAATGTAAAGGGGCTGATTTAGAATATATTTCACAGGAAACTGCGAATTATGCTGTACAAGAAAGAGGATATGATTTGCCAGTAGATGAAGTCGTGAAAGAAGAAGCTATTGAAGATTGTAAGAATGTTATGAATCAGATGAAAGCCATTTATCAAAAGGCGGATAAAGGAACTTCATCGAATGTAGTAGTTTCTGAGACAGTAATGGAAGAAATGCAGGAAGTATTAAAGGAAAAAAATGTCCCTGTTATTACATCAGCGCCGTATTCAAATATGGCTAATTATTCTAAAATGGAAGAATTTCTTTTCAGGGCAGAACAGGATCTGACAGGAGATATCGTCTTATATAGGATTAACAGGGATGGTGGGATAGAAAGACTCAAATTCAATTATGATGGGACAGATATGTATTTGCTGGCTGTGAAAGCTGTTTGGGGTATGAACGACAATCCATCTATTGTATATGTTTCGTATACAAGGATAGAAGAATGGAAATATACAGAAAAAGGCTGGTTTGGTTATACGCTATGCGTTCCAAAGTATCCGGAAGTATCAGAAGCGGTTGATGGCAGTTCTATGATAAGAATTAAACCTTTAAGTGATGAATGCAGGGAAGTTTCAAAGAGGTGTGTGTATTTGCTTGGATATCAGGGGAATAATCTTTTATGTTCTGATTGGGATAGATCTGATATGGAAGGGTTAGATTATAATGGTTTATATGAATATTTATATCGAATGAAATACGGGGAGAGATATGAGTTTTCAGGTAACTCAAGTGGAATTCCGGCAGAAGAGTTTGAAAATCTGATAATGGAGTTTTTGCCGATAACAGCGGAGCAAATTAAAAAATGGGCAGTATTTGATTCGGAACATCAAACTTATGACTGGGAACGATTAGGCTGTTTAAATTATAGCCCTACTCATTTTGGAACATCTTTACCGGAGGTCGTTGAAATAAGAGATAGCGGAGAGGGAAACAATGTGCTGGTTGTTGATGCTGTATGTGATACATTTATATGTAATGATGCCGTTATTACAAGTGAGCTGACTGTTAAGTTCAACGATGATAAGAGTTTTAAATATATGGGGAATAAAATTCTGAATAATGGTACGAAAGAAGTTCCCAAATATCAATATAGAATAAAAAGAAAGAACTGATAACAACTATCAGCCCTTTCATATTTGTTAATTCCATATATGTAATTTTTTTAAGATATCAGAAGTGATTTCAAATGCTTTTTTGCCAGTTGCATTAGAATCACTTTGGATATTGGTTGCAAAATAATAGCTGTTATCGGAAGTTTCTACATATCCGATAAACCAGCCGTTGATATCCTGTCCGTTGACACGACCGGTTCCAGTTTTTCCGTAGAAATTACCATTAGGTGTACTGGCAATTTTTATAGCATTTTTAACAGAAAATACATTTTGGGAATTTAGATGGAATTCATTTGTGTTAAATTTTTTCAATAATGTTACTTGCTCTAAAGGCGAGATTTTTAATGAAAAATCGGACCAGTATAAATCCAGATTTGAACTGGTTGTTTGGTTTCCATATTCTATTTTATTCAAAAATTCCTGGACTCTGTTAATTCCGAGCTGCGAATCAATTGCCTGGAAATACCAGTTAACGGAATTTTGCATAGCAGAGTTTAAATCCTGATCAGCTTCCCAGGATGGAAAAGGAAAGGCATCACCATTCCATGTCATGGAAGAGTGTTCTGGTGTGATGATTCCGGATTCCAACCCTAATAATGCATCGTATATTTTGTAGGTAGACTCTGGCGGAATACGTTTGGTGGCTTCTTCAAGATCGTATATTTTCCAGGAATCCAAATTATTGTCATACAAAACAAATGATCCATCATATGTTCCAAATGTTTCGGATATATCTAACAGGGAGATATTTTTGTCTGTATCACTAAAATGATATACGTTTTGAGTAGAGGCATCAATGGATAAAATGGGTGTACATCCAATAAAAACAGCACTAATGACCAGATAAATTATCAATGCTCTCATTTTTTGATAAAGAGTTTCTTTCCTAAAAACGGCGATGTTGAGAATACGTCGTTTCATCTGCCTGAAATTTCCGGACATTCCAACTGCCAGTGGAGAGGAAAAAGAGGATATTTTTTCTGCAAAATTAATCAGTGTAGTTCCATAAGCTTGGTATTCATCAGCAGAAATCATCTGCAATACAGCAGAATCACAGGCTATTTCACGGTCACAGAGAATTTCTTTTAAAGTGTACCAAACAAAAGGGTTAAACCAGTAGAGTATATTACTTATGACCATGAGGAAGCCAATAAATGTATCTTTGTGACGGTAATGCTGTAATTCGTGTAGCAGCATAAAACGCATATCATCAGGATTCAGTTCGGAAATTAAATGGATGGGAATGTAAATTCTGGGATGTATTATTCCGATTAAAACTGGTGATTTTAAAAATGCAGTACTGTAGACTGATACTGGGTGAGAGATTTTAAGTTCCTTTAAACAATTGTAATAAATAGTTTTTACCTGCTGATTTTGAAGCGGGAGAGCAGATCTTTTTATGGAACGTACATAGTTTAATGAATGAAGGGTGAGGACTGACATAATCATAACACCCGTTATCCATATTAGAAAGAGTATGGTATTCAAGCCTCCAGAAAATTGACTACTGATGGAAACTGAAAAATCATTCACCTGGTTTAACAAAATATTTTGTGTATTACTGGTAAGTTCGGATAGCGTGTCGGTACCAGAGTTAAGTCCTGAGTCAGTTTGAAAAAAATGTAACCATGAAAAAAGTTGTGAGCCATGAATCTGTACAGGAAAAAATGGCACGGCAAGTAGTAAAAATAAAAGAAAACAGAGATGGTACTGTGTAGCCGCAGATAAATATTTTTTCAGAAGTTTTTTTGTTCCGATTATTACAAGTGTAAAAATACATATGAAGATATTACTGATTAAAAAGTGGATGATCCAGTTGCTCATTCAAAACCTCCTATTTCTGATGTTTTGATAATAAATGGCGTAAGTTATCAATTTCTGTTGAAGAGAGCTTATCGTCTTCAAGGTAAGAAGCCAGCATAGAAGAAAGATTTCCATTATAATATCGCTTTAAAAAAGAATTGCTTTCCTGGCGTATATATTCATCTTCTTGGACTAATGGAGTATAGACAAATACCCGGCTTTGTTTTTCGCAGGAAAGAGCTTTTTTGGAAACAAGTCTCTTGATAAGAGTTTGAATTGTTTTTGGACTCCAGCTGGTAGTTAGAGTAAGTTTTTCTGTAATTTCATTTGTATTGATGGGAGCATATTTCCATACAATTTTCATAACTTCAAATTCGGCTTCTGAAATCTGGGGTAGTGACATAATAAAATCCTCCTGCTAAATCCTACATATGTAATAAATATATTATATTACTTGTAGAAGAAAAAAGTCAAATGGCAGATGATATATAGAATATAAAATTAATAATGTAGAGGCAATAAAGGTGAAAAAGATAGAAATTATTGAGAGAATCACAGATGCTAATGGAAGCATAAGTGAAAACATATTGACTAGCTGGGAACATAAAAACCAATTCATACCGGAAATTATAAGGTTTGGAGAATTAAAAATATATCTACAGGAACGAATTGTTAAAAAGAATGATAGTGATGTTCATCTTTCAAAATATGAATATGATATTTTACTTCTTTTAGCGAAAAGTCCAGGTAGAATATTTGGAAAAGAAATGGTTTATGATCTGGTATGGAATGAACCTTATTCCGGTGATTATAATGTGGTTATGCGACATATCTGCAATATCAGAGAAAAAATAGAAGATGATCCTGGACAACCATTATATATACAAACAGTACGAGGTGTAGGATATCGGTTTAACGGGAATTTAGGCAGCGAGTGAAATCGCTGCCTATTATTATGGTTTTACAAAGAAGGAAGTTTGTTATGAGAAGATCTTTGTATTTCAGGAGCATCCTGTTTGAGATATTTGGACAGGTTTTGATGTATCAATTCCAACTCTTTTATTTCTTGCTTAAAGGAAACGTATTGAGTATTTAGTGATTCCTTTCTGGAAATAAGATCTGCAATTTGCTCTTGCAACTTATTGGAATTAAGATGTTTCAGGTTTATACCATTTTCCTGTAAAATATGTTCAGCACCCGCGAAAAGAATAATTTGAGATTCATATTTACGGAAATAACGATCTGGATCTTTGGAGCTTTTATAATGGTCGTCGTAAATTTTATTTTTCTGATATTGTTCGGCATATTTTAGCATTTCTCGAAGATGGCGTATCTGAGACTCGAGAGAAACAACAGAGGTATTTACCTCTTTTTGCTGCATATGTAACAAGGCTATGCGGTCTTCAAGTTCTGAAAAATTATGTAGATTATGTGTGAACATCTTGTTATATTCAGCAGAGACAATTTTTAAATTTTCCTTATTTGCCCATTTCTGAAGGCCGATGTTTCCTGTTATATTGGGAGCGTTGGTGTCTATTAACTTCTTGCGAACAGAAGAAATGGCAGTTCTCTGGAGTTTATTCTCAATACGTTCTTTGATACGTTCCTTAGTAAAATTTTTTCCTAAAGATTTAGCACTTCCACGCACTGGACGGGACATATCGGGAGAACGAAAGGTAATGTATTTTCTGCTGTTTTCGCCAAATTCTGCGTTTTTTATTTCATATCCTTTAGCTTCCATAAATGCAAGAAATTCTGAGTAAGTGGAAACGATTCGGATTGTCTGGTTGATATCTTTTCGCAGCTGCGCTTTTTTACTGGATTCAGATTTATTTGCAGCCCATTCATTGTATTTCATTCCCTTTTTACCATTTGGCATAATTGTGGACAGGTTATGTTCCTGGCATAAAGTGTCGCTGAGATTTCGTATTTTCCAGTAATTCTTTTTACAGTCATGGTAATGAGAAAAAGTGATGTTATCTGCAGAACAGAAAATTAAATGGTTATGTACATGACCTTTATCAGTGTGTGTTGTCAGAACATAGGAGTATTTTCCCTCCAGTAAGCGATCCGCAAGTTCTTTGCCAATTTGATGGGCTTCTTCATAGGAAACTTCACCAGGGGAAAATGCCTGAATCAGATGAAATGCCTTATTTGTATTGTGCGGATCTCTGCAGTCATGTGTATGATCCAAAGTGTATTTAAAGTCAAGAACGGCTGTTTCGGGAGAGCAGGCAAAGGAAGAAATATATAGATTCTGGTCAGTTTTATCTGGATTGCAGATGTATTCTATTGCTTTATTAACGGTTGTTTTGATACCATGGATTTTTGTAACTGCCATATTTTTTCCATTAACTCCTTTATATCGTCCAGGTCCTTTGGGTAAACTGTATTGGTACTGTTTATACGATGGGTGATCTGATTCAAATTGCTGCTGATATTGCCCAACAGGGTATTCATTTTTCGGATATGAGAGTAGTCTACTTCATATACAAATCCATATAAGATCATTTTCCGTAGAAAGGCAGATTTGCTTTTCATCCTGGAAAGACGATATTTTTCTTCTAAAATGTATTGTTCGTCATCATTCAAATAAAATTGTACGGGATGAATTCTGGTACGTTTGCTCATTGAAATCCTCCAATTCGTTTTTTTCTATAAAAAAGAGTACAAAAAAACTGTCTAACCAGTTCGGCTATGACAGTTATATTACTTGGCTGTATGATGTTTTGGACAGATGTGTCTACAGTTTATTTTAACAGGAGTAGGCGGAAGCGTCAAATTAAGAAATTATAAAATATGAGAGGGCCAGGGATACTCCCTGATACATTTTGGTAGAATGAACCGGAAAGGGAATTTGACAAAATGAGCCAGGTGTCATGACACTGGCAGTGCTTGCTTCTTTTGGGGTGTAGCCTGCAAAGCAGGCTATGCAAAAGCTATAAAACATAAATGGAACTGTGAGAAGTGGTTGAGAATATAATCCTGATAGCGTATAATCAGAGCAAGAAATCGTAAGTGAGGGATAAATTTGAAACGTGAGGAAATTTTTCAATATGTGAAAGAGCAATATGGAACGGAACCGGAATATTTATGGAAAAAAGATCCTGATTCTGCGGTGCTTCGACATAAAAATGGAAAATGGTATGCTATAATTATGGTAGTGGAAAAGAAAATACTGGGATTAGAAGAAGATGGAAACATTGACATCCTGGATGTAAAATGTGATCCTGATCTGGTTGGGATGATTATTCAAACGTATGGATTTTTACCGGGGTATCATATGAATAAGCAACACTGGATTACGATTCTTTTGGATGATTCTGTCAGTGAAGCTAAGACGCTGGATTTTCTGGATATGAGTTATGATTTAATTGACAGTGGGAAGTAATAAAAAAGGAAGCCTTTCAGAAAAATCTCTGATCGGCTCCCAGGTATTCATTCTGGATATGTATAAGTTGATCTTTGCAACAGGATATTTTCCCAATCTCGTTCATGGCGCAACACTCGGAGAATATGAATCTCTTTTGTTTCTTCCATTATAATATAAAAAATAATAGATGGCGGAAAAGATCTTTTATGTATGGAATATCCTCTGTACAGAATTTGAGTTCGGGGAAAGGCAGTACTGAACTGGCCTAAATTCTGCATTTGTTCTTTCAGATCAGATTGAAAACGGTCAGCACGTTGCTGGCCGAATTCTTCTTCAATATAATCTGCAATGTCTGTGACATCGTAAATTGCTTCCCAGGTTAAAATAATTTTATATTCTTGCATTTCTTCGTGCATCCCTTAATTCTGTGATTTTGCGAAAAGCATCTTCCAGTGGCAATTCACGACCAGCTTCCATATCATCAATTCCCCGGTCTAACATGCGGAGAAGATGATTGTTTTCCTGGTTTTTATCGGTTGTAGGGATTTTTTTTGTTAATTCCATGAAATCACTCCAATCATACGGTTTATAAATAGTGTATGTTGTTCAGAAGTATCTATCCATAGTTTAGCATAGAATGGGCAGCAATACAATTGAATTATTTTGCAGGAGCGTCCGTCAGACCAAGAAGATATTCGCAGGAAACATTAAATACTTCGGCCAGTGCGACAACTTCGTAGTCGGGAACGAAACGTGTGCCTTGTTCAATTCGCAGGATTGCCAGATCATTAAAATCATATCCTGCAAGTTGTAATTTGGCAGCGAGTGTTTTCTGAGTAAGATTATGAGCCTTTCGTAATTCTTTTACCCGTTGTCCTATTCTGTTTTTACTGTTCGTTTTTTTATCCCAATAAATAATCATTCTGATCCTCAAAAGTTTCTAAAGATGAAGTATTATTATTGATTTTAAGGAAAAATATTGTTACTATACTTCTAAAGATGAAGTTTTTGGAAAGTTTATTTGATTTTTGAAATAAGAAAATGATAATGCTGCCTGTAATGAGAAATAATTCTAGTGAGAGGTGGAAAGAAGATGAATGAATTTTATGAAGCAGTATCGAATTTGTTTGAGGAATTGCGCTGTGACTCCGGAGAAAGAGAATATACAGTACAGCCGGAAGAATGGAAAGAAGCAGAGAAGAATTTGAAACAAATACAAAAGAAGCTGCCACTACATCTGGAAAAAATCCCAGAGCGTGAGCAGAATTTCTGGAATAAATATCTGGATCAGTTAGAACATTTCCATTATGAAGAGGAGCAGCGGGCTTATTATCAGGGAATGATGGATGTAGTTGAGTTTCTTATTAACATAGGGGCAATAAAGAAATCCACAAATGTTAAGAGAATGATAGAAAAATATGCACGTTAAGAGTGGCGGTATGGGAAACCATACCGCTTCTTCAGAATAATTCAGATAGAATTCAAATGAATTTCAGGGATCTTGTTTATCGTGGTCTGTAGGAATTTTGTATGTGCGCAGGTATGCTTCTACGATGGCAAGGATAGCGGTAATTTGCTCATCGTTGCATTTTGACAGGTACATGAGCAGGCGTTGATAATCAAGATTATCTGTATGATTGTTTGGATAAAACAATGGTTCAGGAGGAACATTTAAAGCGCGTACCAGTTTTCTGATTTTATGAAAACTGGGAACTCGGCCCCCATTTTCAATTTCCTTTAAATATCGGCTGGACATTTCTGCTTTTTCAGCTAATTCTTCATAAGTCAATTTTTGCTCGTGTCGGGCGTTCTTAAAAAACAATCCCAGTTCTTTATCTGTTTGTTTTGGCATATGATACACCTCCATGTTTAGTGTATAGTTCCCTTTCTTGAAAGAAAATGAACTAATATTTCACTAAAAAAGAGGGTGATATTTCACTTTTTAAAAGACATATAAAATTCTGAATTTCCGTAAAACAGATCCGGAGGTATAGGAAAGATTAAGAATTTTATTGTCTGGTATCATATCCGTCATTACGTGACGGATGAAATAGATAAATAGTTCAAAAAAGCAAATAAATTTCTTTACCTCAAAAAGTGAATTATATACCACAAGAAATGATGGCAAAATATTATCTTTTGATATAAATAGCGTCCGATGGGCTAAAAACTACCCATTAGGACGTTTTTTATATACCTCAAAATACAGGAAAAACAATTTTCTCGTATTTATTAAGAAATTTTTTAAAAATTTCTTCCCACACCCCGACAAATGCACTCATCCGTTTGGGATATGTGTGAAGGGGAAGCAAGAACTTTGCTTATTGCCTACCGGCGGGGAAGGAGGTGAACTCTTATGGAGCAATCCTCTTTTCAAGATGAGCAGACAGTCAGACATCAGTTTGATTCTCTGTGCAAGCTGGCATTGAAAAGTGAAGTTATTAATTATGAAAAGCATATGGCATATCGCCAGAAGTATGAAGTGATGTTGTCAGAATTATCAGAAAAGGAGTTGAGCAGACTTTTTATAATGGATGAGCATGAAATGGAAACACATCGTTTTCAGGTTCTGGGTTACGACATAGAAGTCAAAGATGCATTGATTGCTGAAGCATTGCAGACACTTACTGAAAAGAAAAGGAATGTTGTGTTATTATCATATTTTATGGATATGAGTGATGCAGACATTGCCAGAGAAATGAATCTTGTACGCAGCACAATTAATGAGCATCGTAGACGATCACTGGAACTGATGAGAAAAAATATGGAGGAATCTGCAAATGAAAAAAAGTAAAAAACAGAAATGCGCATTTGATTTGCTGCCATTCCATGTTATTGAGGCAGCATCAACTGGTGATACTGAGGCAATCCAGGCAGTGTTGAAGCATTATGAAGGGTACATAACAGTTTTGGCTACCAGAAAAATGTTTGACGAATTTGGACAGGTGCATTACTGTGTAGATGAAACTCTGCGTCAACGCCTGGAAGCAAAACTGATTACTAAGACCTTGGGATTTGATACGAAATCATATGTAAGGAAAAGTAATCAGTAAAGGGAGTATTTAATATAGATTCCTTTTCCCCTTCAGGAATTTTTGTACCTTGAAAATTGTATATTGTTTTACATACAGGACGTGAAGATATGTAGAGCCACTAGGTAAATCCGCCATGATATATCTGCTCTGTTAATGGAGTAAATACGAGGAAATGCTGAAATATAACATTGAAGTAAAGGTATGGAGCGAGAAGAATTTGACAAAATGTGCAGCAGCTGCACAGGGCGACGAAGCATATCTGTGATAATGATACTTCCAGAAAAAATCTGGTCATATTTAATGACGGTGCAAAACCGATGTGGGCAGAGTACTGAACTGCCACCTGTATTGTAATTTTATCTGCCGATGACAGTGTATAAAATTGTAAATTGTCATGGGCAGATAAAAATGTTTTGTCCAAAGAGAAAAGGAGGAGAGAAGAGTGGCGATTAAAATTGAAAAAGGTAAGATTCCAATTTGGGAAAAATATATGCTTACGGTGGATGAAGCAGTGCAATATTTCGGAATAGGTGAAAAGAAAATAAGGATGCTTATTTCGGAACATCTAAATTCAGAATGTTGCTTTACAGTCCAGGTGGGGTGTAAGTCATTGATTAACCGTAAGAAATTTGAGGCCTTTCTGGATCAGACTACGTCTTTGTAAAAAATATACGAACAATTTAGCACTTTAAAGTGGAAATGTTAGCCCTGGTATGATATAATACCTATATCGTGCTAGGGCTTCTTCGTAGAAAGGGGCGAAGACGTTTGGGTAAAACAAAACGTGACCAAAAACGACGAGATAAAAAAGGTCGAATTTTACGAAACGGAGAAAGTCAGAGAAAAGATGGAAGATATGCGTTTGTATATACAGATTGTTATGGAAAGCAGAAGTTTTTGTATAGTTGGAAATTAGAGCCAACAGATTCTCTGCCAACTGGATGCAGACCATGCTTAGCTCTAAGGGAAAAAGAAAAAAATATCCAAAGAGATTTACATGATGGTATAGTACCTTACGGAGGAAATTTAACAGTTTTGGATTTGGTTCAAAAATATATTGGACAAAAAAAGGGGGTTCGTCATAATACTCAGGCGAACTATGATTTTGTGATCAATATAATAAAAAAAGAAGAATTCGGAACCAGAAGAATAGATAAAATAAAATTGTCGGATGCAAAAGCATGGTTTATTAAACTGCAAGCAGATGGAAGAGGATACAGTTCCATTCACAGTGTGCGTGGAATTGTAAGACCTGCATTTCAGATGGCAGTTGAAGATGATTTACTGCGCAAGAATCCTTTTGAATTTCAATTATGTACAGTTGTCGTAAATGACAGTGTTACAAGACAGGCAATTACAAAAGAACAGGAAGAGTTATTTCTGGAGTTTATCCGAAATGATGACCATTACTCAAAATACTATAATGGAATGTTTATTTTGTTTAAGACTGGACTTCGTATTTCTGAGTTTTGTGGATTGACAGTGAAAGATATTGATCTTCAGGAGAGAAAAATCAATGTGAATCATCAGCTTCAGAGAACCAGAGGAATGCAGTACGTCATTGAAGATACCAAAACTTCAAGTGGAACACGAATGTTGCCGATGACAGATGAAGTTTATGAATGTTTTGAACAGATTGTGAAAAACCGTAAAAAAGTAAGGGTTGAGCCGATTATAGATGGATATAGTCGATTCTTATTCCTGGATAAAAAAGATATGCCTGAGGTAGCACTCCATTGGGAAAAACATTTTCAGTGGGCGTTAGGAAAGTATAATCGTACTCATGAGGAACAAATGCCAAAGATCACACCTCATGTATGTAGGCATACATATTGTTCCAATATGGCGAAAGCTGGAATGAATCCGAAAGCACTCCAATATTTAATGGGACATTCTGATATAGGGGTTACGTTAAATGTATATACGCATCTGGGATTAATTGATGCAAAAGAAGAGATGAATAGGATTGCAAAACTGGCATAGTATGATAAAATAATAGAAAAAAGAATTAAAAATAATCTGATTATAAGGTTCTTAGAAAGCCTGTTTTCCAGGCTGGTTATTACTAAGAAGTTACTAAATTTGGATAAGAAAATATACGAATTTATGCTGTGATATACAGGAAAATGACAGGATTGAAGATTATCGGAAAATGCCTGTAAACAGCGTAAATACAGCATTTCAAGGAGTTTTAAGCAATGATAAGTGTGCTATTTGTCTGCCACGGCAATGTTTAATGGATGCTGTGAAAACCTTGATTTTATTGGATTCTTTGGGGATTAATCAATAATTTACACCTTATTTATACCTTGGGAAGATCGGATCGGTATTCAAGAAATATGGAAAATACAAGAGATATTGAAAAATAGAAATTGATGAATGATGGTATAATTTCAAGAAACAAAGAGATTGCAGATTTTTTAGTATATTACATGAAGGTAATATTGGCAATAGTAATTGGACATGCTATAATGTATTCATCTACTGGACAGTAGATAGGTTAAAAATGTAAAGCACCTGGATAGGTTCTTGGAGTCAATATGAATGCGCTTTTGTTTTATGGATATAATGCTTGCGTATGTTTTAGTGTTTATTAGTCGACTCCGCAGTCGGCTTTTTTTTGATTCCTTGATCTTTCCAACCAACAGAAAGGAGAAATTATTATGTTGGACAAGAGTATTATTATCAAATTGGAAAGCCCTAATGAATTTACATTAGGAGAAATCACAAAGATCACTGGTCATATTATGGCGAAGTTTATGCCAGCCATTATTGACTGCTTGGATCTTGAAGCAAATCCAAGAGCTTCTAGAACTGGAAATGTTACTGATGCAATTCAGGATTCAATTAAAATTAATCCTATATTGTTCCCATTTAAGACAAAGGGTATCTTGCTTGCTTTTTCTCAGTATCAATATCTTGATAGAGGACGAATTAAACTAACAGCTGATAATCCAGCGATTGAAGGTATTCTTGACGGAGGTCATAATACACTTGCGATCGGTATTGATATTCTTATGAAGGCATTTGAGTATGCTGAGGAGAAATTTCCAAAGGGAGCAAAAACTTGGGATCAGTTCAAGGCACTTTGGGATGATAACAAGGATTTGGTGGACGATTACTTAAAGTATCTTAAAGAGAATTCAGATGTTGAAGATCTAGATTATCTTGTCCCAGTTGAAATTGATGTGCCAAGAGATCCAGAAGATATTGCTTGTGTAACAAAGTATAAGAATGATTTGTTTGATATATGTTATGCAAGAAATAACAATGCTCAGCTAAATAATTCTGATAAGGCAAACCATAGAGGTTACTTTGAAAACTTAAAAGATTATATGGAAGCACGTAATAAGGAACTTTCTGATCGTATTATTTGGAAGTCAAATGACGGAGGAGACATAAAAGTTCAAGATTTGGTAGCTTTATCTCTTATTCCATTGAGTCTTATTACACCAGTTAAAGATGAATCTGGAAAATCTATAGAGGCTATTGCACCAAATAAGCTTTACAGTGGCAAGGGAAGTTGTCTTCAGCAGTTTGAGCGTATAATGGCTTCTGAGGATGTTACAGTTGTAGATGAGGATGACTCGAAACATAAACTTCTTAATGATGAGGTTGCATCAGCACTGCAAGTAGCTGCTGATCTTCCCGAGTTATACGATTACATATATGAAAACTTCCCAAGATTGTATAATGCAGCTGGTGGTAGTTATGGACGTATAACAGCTGTTAAGTCAATGAATAATAAGAAGACAGTAAAGCTTTCGCCTTATTTTAATAGAGAAATTGAAACATTAAGTCCAGATGGATTTATTGTTCCGTTAGTATATGGTTTGCAAACACTTATGACTAATACAATCGTTAATGGTAAAAATACTATTATTTGGACACAGCCACCTATGCCATTCCTTGTGACGAATCTTGGCAAGATTGTTGAACAGTATTCATTAGTAATCAATATGTGTGATTTTGATCCGCAGAAGGTAGGTAAGGCATCACAAGCCTATCAGATGGTATTAGCAGCATACAAAAATGTTTTAAACGGTTCTGTTTAATAGTTGATATTAATTGTTCTTAAGGGTGGGAAAATATTCTTGCCCTTTTTGCTTGAGAAAGGAAAAGGCATATAGCGGAAAAAAGAATACTGTTCATCAGGTCAGAAATACCATGAAATGTGTTACAGACAAAGATCATAAGCTGTTCTGCGCAGATTTAAAAACCATTTATCAGGCTCAGAACGAAGAAAAAGCACTGAAAGACATATAATATAGGCTCAAATGGTGAAAGTGCCCATTTGGGCCTATTAATGTATAAATGAACATGTTACAACCAGAGCAAGATCCACCCGTGTAATACAGTATTGTCATTTTGCTAATTCTGTATTATTCATGTATCATGAACTTGATGGGAATTCTGTTTCCCATACCCACATAAAAATATATTTGCCAGCAAATATATTTTAGCAGATACGCAAAGCATATCTGGACGTCACAGACAATAAAATAATGAATATTTTGACAAGGCATTCAACCTAAAAAGTTGGGTGCTTTTGTTTTTTTATAAAAATTTTGTGCACACCCTGTATTTATGCTTCCTAGCGTTTCGATATATGTAAGGATATTTTTTCGGCCGGCTTAGAAAACGTCTTTACAGTAATTTGAATTAGAATCGAGGTAAGAAAATGAAATATGAATACATGAAGGAGTCAGAGCAGATGCTTCAGTATTTCCAGTTTCCGAAGTTTTTGTTAAAGCTACCAATTTCTCAAAATGCAAAATTTCTTTATATGATTTTGTACGATCGGGCACGAATATCGAGAAAGAATAGTTGGATAGATAATAGTGGAAATGTTTATCTGATTTTTCCAATAGAAGAATTGTCCAGTCAAATAGGTAAATGCAAATCCTGTGTGAAAATAGCATTGAAGGAATTAGATGAGGTTGGATTGTTGGTTCGGCGATCCGGTGGATTTTCGAAACCTAATCATTTATATGTCAGAATTCCATCTGATGAGATAGGTTTACAGTCGGTTGATAATAAGATGAACGAAAAGATGGCTGTGACAGAGTTAGAAAAGAAGCCTTCATTTGGTCAAAAAGATGACTGTGCAGGAGTCGGAAATGTGGCGCCTAGTAAAGTAACTGAGAAATATAAAAGAAAAAAATATCATGAAATAAATTATTGCTATGGAGAAGGAGAGAGTTTGTGATGAGAGAAGAAGATACAATATGTGTGGGCAGTGATGGTCTGCAATACTGCAAAGTCTGTGGGGAAGCGAAAGAAGCCTACTTTCCAAAAGGAGGATTCATGGGAATGACGAAACATTCCAGGCAATGTTCATGTGACAGAAAAGCATATGAAGAAGAACAAAAATATTTTAAAGAAAAAGAACACCGGGAATTAGTCAGTAGAAATACAAGCATCTGTTTTGAAGAGAGCAGAATGAAAGAGTGGACATTTGAGAATGCAGATATGTCAGATGCGGTAATGCATAGAGCAAAAAACTATGTTGAAAACTGGGATGAAATGAAAAGAAATCATATAGGCTGTTTATTCTGGGGACCGGTTGGTACTGGAAAAAGTTATATTGCCGGATGCATTGCCAATGAACTGCTTAAGCAGGCAGTAACAGTAAAGATGACAAATTTCAATACCATTATCGATGATATATTTCTGCTGGCAGATAAAACGGAATATATCAATTCATTAACTTCTTATCAGCTTTTAATTATTGATGATCTTGGAGTAGAACGAAATTCAGAATATGCATTAGGAATTATTTTCAATGTCATAGACCGTAGGATCCGTTCGGGACGACCTTTGATCATAACAACCAATCTTTCGTTGAAAGAAATAAAAAGCGAAACCATGTTAGATAAAAAGCGTATCTATGATCGTATTTTAGAAATGTGTACGCCCATGTATGTTGGGGGCACGAGCAAACGAGAAGTGATTGCAAGTAAGAAAATGGATAAAGCGAAAAAGTTGTTGAATACAAATAGCGAGGAGGAATGCGAATGAATCATATAGAAAAAACAATACCTGTTTGGAAAAAATATTCTTTAAATGTGTCCGAAGCAGCAGAATATTATGGAATTGGAGAAAAGAGATTAAGACAGATTGCAGGTGAAAATGAAGGAGCAGATTTTATTTTAGAAGTCGGTTCTCATATCCGATTTAAAAGAAAATTATTTGAAGAATATCTGGATACAGCTAGTGCAGTTTAAGTAACAGGAAAGAAGAAATAATAACGAAAATAATGTTCATTTTATCTTAGCGAAGAGAAGGTCTTGTGGTATAATAAATAAACCGAGACGGTCTTCCAAGTTAAATGAACATTTGATGAAGGAGACTAAAAGATTATGAGTGAAAAAAGGAGAGATCATAGAGGACGTATATTACACAATGGAGAAATACAGTTATCTGATGGCAGATATCGATTTAAGTATGTCGATGAGATGGGAAAGGAGCGTTGTGTCTATAGCTGGCGTTTAGACCATAATGATGCTACTCCAAAAGGCAAGCACCGTACCTTGTCACTTCGAGAAATGGAAAAGAAAATTCAGGCAGATCAATTTGAACAGATTGCAACAAATGGCGGAAATATGACAGTATTGGAATTAGTTGAGAAATATACTTCAATCAGAACCGGTGTTCGACCAACAACAGTTGCAGGATACAGAACAGTGCTTAATCTATTGCAGAAAGATCCATTTGGAAAAAGAAGGATTGACATGGTTCGAATCTCGGATGCGAAATGTTGGCTGATACACCTTCAGCAAGTAGAAAAGAAAAGCTACAGTTCCATTCATTCTATTCGAGGAGTTCTTCGCCCGGCATTTCAATTAGCAGTAGATGATGATCTAATCAGGAAGAATCCATTTCAATTTCAACTGATGGAAGTGGTTGTGAATGATAGTATCACAAGAGAAGCAATCACCAGAGCGGAGGAACGTAAGTTTTTACAATTTATGAAGGAAGATCCTCATTTCTGCAGGTATTATGAAGGAATCTATATTATTCAAGGCGGGACTTCGCATCTCAGAATTTTGCGGACTGACAATTTCTGATATTGATTTTAAGGAGCATACGATCAACATTGACCATCAATTGCAGAAAAAGTCAGAAATTGGATATTATATTCAAGAAACAAAGACAACCAGCGGAACAAGAAAGATACCTATGACTGTGGATGTGGAGGAATGCTTTAGAAAGATAATAGAAAAACGCACCCCGCCGAAAGCAGAACCAATGGTAGATGGAAAAAGTGGTTTTTTTATACTTTGATAAAAACGGAAGTATCTGTTATTCCCTGCACTGGGAGCATTATTTTAAGCATATTATTCAGAAGTATAATGAAACATACAAAGTGCAGATGCCACATGTTACACCACATATTTGCCGCTATACGTATTGCTCCAATATGGCAAAATCAGGGATGAATCCTAAGACATTACAGTATCTTATGGGGCATTCAGACATAAGCGTAACACTGAATACATATACACATGTAAATCTTGAGGATGCTCGGGAAGAAGTTGCAAGGCTTCGGATTGTGTAATTATAATTTCAATTAAAAATAGCAAGGTGTAAAATATAAAAATATACACCTTATTTTACACCTTTTGCGGACGATATTATGCGAAAATAAACCAGGTTATGCCAGAAAGCAAAAATTTACAAAGGCTTACAAAGCCCGAAAAACCAAGAAAAACTAAGAAATGCGAGGTATGCAACAATGATAAAAGTGCTTTTTATCTGCCACGGCAACATCTGCCGTAGTGTTAGTGCTGAGTATATTATGAAAGATTTGGCAAAGAAAAATGGAGTCGAACTATATGTTTCTAGTGCAGCTACAAGTCGTGAAGAAATTGGTAATGATATCTATCCTCCGGCTAAGCGTAAACTAAAAGAAAAGAGGATTCCATTTTCTAGACATTACGCAAGACAAGCTACAATGAGTGATTATTTGTCGTATGATTATTTAATTTGTATGGATGAAAATAATATACGTAATCTAAATCGTATGTTCAATAATGATCCTGATCACAAGATTTATAAATTATTATCAAGAGATGTTTCGGATCCTTGGTATAGTAATGATTTTGAAAAAGCTTATAATGATATTAATGAGGGTTGTAAAACCTGGTTGGAGAAATTATCATGAAACAGAATCTACATACGCACTCCATCTTTTGTGATGGAAAAGATACGATTGAAGAAATGACTTTAGAAGCCATCTCAAAGGGCTTTGACATTCTTGGGTTTTCAGGTCATGGATATTTGGACGTGGATACAAGTTCCATGCGAGATACTTCAGGATATATTTCAGAGGTTGAGAGAATTAAATTGAAATATTCTTCATCTATTCAAATCCATTTAGGCATTGAAGAAGATATGTTAGGAAGAATTGCTGAAAAAGCTCCATTTGAATACGTGATTGGAAGTAAACACTTTTTAGGTGAGACTGCTGTGGATTATTCAAAGCCTGTATTTGATTCTTTATTTGAATCCTATTCTGGTGACTATAAAAAGATGTGTAAAGACTACTATTCAGACTTATCGGATATGTATGATTGGCAAGAAGTGGATATCATTGGACATTTGGATTTGATTACCAAATATAATGAGGACGAGTCTTATTTTCAATTTAATGATAAAGACTATATGAATATTGTTTGCGATTGCATTGACCGATTGTTGATCAACGATAAGATTTTTGAAGTGAATACAGGAGCTATCGCCAGAGGCTATCGTAAAACACCATATCCATCTAAGAATATATTGGAATATTTATACGCAAAGAATGCGCGTATTTGTCTAAACAGTGATTGTCATGATAAGAACTATTTGGATTGTGCTTTTGAATCTAGCTTAGACTTGATTCAATCTTGTGGATTTAAAGAACTGCAAATATTAACCAATGATGGTTTTGTACCAGTGAAAATTAAATAGAGTAGACAGTGAAGGTGTTCTTGTGATAATCAATTAGACCTTCACTTTTCATTTTGGAAAGCTCTTTTGATAAGGCACTTCGTTCTACGTTTAAATAGTCAGCCATCTGTTGACGATCAAGCGGAATCTTAAAGGTAGAATTTTGTGTTTCTAGTTTCATAAACGATAAGTATGACAACACTTTATTGCGAATGGTTTTGTTGGAAATATGGAATATGTGTTGTGACAACATCTTGTTTTTATTTGAAAGTATTTGAATCATTTGATTTTTTAATTCTGGGGATTTTTCTAAGGTTTGAACATCTAAAAATTGAATCGTACAATCCTCGATGGCTCTTACATATACATGCATAGGTGTTTTGGTTAGGGCATAGCTTTCCGCAAACATTTGATTGGGACCTATATGTGACAATAGGGAAACATTGCCTAAAAAGTCTACAGTTTCTATGACAACACTTCCTTCTTTAACAATGCCAATGGCTTGAGGAATATCTTCTATATGATAAATAATTTCATTTTTCTTGTATTTTTTTAATTGTAAATCCATAAATATCTCCCTTTCGTGGTTTAAACAACATAAATTTAATGTATTATACACTAAAATAAGTTCATAAGAAATGAGGATGATTCTATGTTAAGAAAAATTATACAAATTGATGAAGATAAATGTACAGGATGCGGTATCTGTGTGGATGCCTGTCATGAAGGAGCCATTGGCTTAGTGAATGGAAAAGCGAAATTAATGCGTGATGATTATTGTGATGGACTAGGGGATTGTTTACCAACATGTCCTACAGGTGCTATTTCATTTATTGAAAAAGATACTCTAGCTTATGATGAAGAGGCTGTAAAAAAGAATATGGAAAAACGCATGAAAGAATCTGGCACCATGCATTCAGGATGTCCTGGGTCTATGATGCATACACTGAATCCAGTTGTATCAAGTCCATCGATTGATGTATCAAGTCAATTAACATCTTGGCCTGTTCAAATTAAGCTAGCACCTATCAACGCACCATTCTTTCAACATGCTAAGCTTTTAATAGCTGCGGATTGTACTGCTTATGCCTATGCCAATTTCCATCAGGAATTTATGAAAAATAAAGTGACTCTAATTGGATGTCCAAAACTTGATGGTGTGGATTATTCAGAAAAGCTTTGTGATATTATTCGTATGAATTCGATTGAAAGTGTAACCATTGTTCGTATGGAAGTACCTTGTTGTGGTGGTCTTGAAAATGCGGTTAAGAAAGCTTTGCAGGAAAGTAAAAAGTTCATTCCTTGGCAAGTCGTCACAATTTCAATTGATGGAAAAATTTTAGATTAAACCTTAAAAAAGTGCAGTTAACGTTACAGATACTGCACTTTTGTCATTTTCTGACACGTTAAACAAAAAAGTATCACCGTAGTGATACTTCAATGATTATTCCTTTGTGATTTCTTTATAGCTAGCTAGACCATAAGCACTATCTGCAAGTGTACCTGCATTGACAATAGCTTGTTCCATTGCTTTTACGGCCATGATTCCAACTAGATCTTGTTCTGCAGGAACTTTATTCGATGTCATCGCAAAAATAGTATCTCCATCACTTGAAGTGTGGACTGGACGGATACATCTTGCATATCCATTATGCGCCATACTCGCAATCTTATTCATTTGTGCTTTATTTAAATCCGCATTTGTGATGATACAACCAATTGTCGTATTCATACCACAAGAATTGATCATCTTTTCAGCTGCCTTTAAGATTTCATCTTCACTAAACAATCTTGTGTTTGTGTTTTTATCGTAGATACCTGCAATTGGTTTGTCTGAATTTGGATAGAAAATATCACCACACGCATTCACAGCTACAATAGCTCCTACTTTTAATGGACCCATTTGTAGGGCTGAAAATCCAAGTCCTGCCTTCATCGCATATTGAGGGCCAAAGAATTTACCAACACTAGCCCCTGTTCCTGCACCTACATTTCCTTGTTTTGGATCATTTTTTTCAGCTTCCATACAAGCATCATAACCCATTTGTTTGTTTGGATACGCTTTAGAATTACCTACACCACAATCAAATAGACAAGCTTCACATACGATTGGAATATAGATATTTTTCATGTCAAAACCAATTTCGTGTTCGCTCAAATATTGCATAACACCACTACTTGATTCTAAACCAAAAGCACTACCACCTGATAATGTAACCGCATGAATCTTTTGAACCATGTTCTTTGGATTTAATAAATCTGTTTCACGAGTGGCTGGACCACCACCACGTACATCTACACCAGCTGTGGCTCCTTCTTTACATAAGATGACTGTACAGCCAGTCGCATTTTCTATATCTTGTGCACTACCAATTTGAAATCCTTCGATCTCATTGATTTGAATTGTCTTCATTTTTTGATCTCCTTTAATTCATATAAATCATTTCTACGTACCTTCCAATAAGGCATCCTTTTTCTTACTTTTTCAATGTCGTTTAAATCGATATCTACAACTTTGTATGCTTCTTCTTCACCCAACTCCACTACAACATTGCCAAAACCATCCACAAGAATAGAGTGGCCTCCTGAAGTATAGTTTTTATACGTGTACTTAGCTGGGGCAACCCCACACAAAAAGACTTCATTTTCTAAGGCGCGTGTTTGAGTAAATAGCTTCCAATGTTTCTTTGTAGCCTGCTCATTAAAGGCAGCCGGACAAAATAGAATTTGTGCTCCATTTTGAGCTAGAATCCTAGACACTTCTGGAAAGCGAATGTCGTAACATAATAAAATGCCACATCTTCCCCATGGCGTATCAAAACATTGTAGGTGATTTCCTGGTACAAACACTTCATTTTCGCAATAATCCTGTCGATTATGAAATTCAAAAAGATGTGTTTTATCATACGAACAAACAATGTCGCCATCACAATTTAATATGTAACAGCGATTGTATTTGTCAGCACAAATGGAACCAGCCACAATCCATATCCTATGCGATTTAGCTAGTTTTTTTAAAGCCATCAAACTTTCATCATGACGCAAATACGCTGTTTTAAGTGCATCATTATGATAGGGACAATTCCACATTTCACAAAGAACTAAAATATCACAGTCTGGAATATTTTTTAGTTTAGCTATATTTTGTTGGTTATCCATTGAAACAGACATTTGGTACATACAGATCTTCATATAGATTATGATAGGCGAAAAGTGACTACTTTTCAAGGTGTGCAAAGACTAACATGTGTTTATTTACTACTGGTTTGAAATCGTTTACAATGATTTTAGGAGGTTTGTATCATGTATAAAATTATAGAAGTAAAACAAAGTGTATTTGAAGATAATAATAAAGATGCGAACAAATTAAGAGAAGAATGTAAAGATAAAGGTGTGTTCTTATTGAATGTTATGTCAAGTCCTGGAGCAGGGAAGACAACAACTCTATCTAGAACGTTAGAAAGACTAAAAGATACAATGAGAATTGGTATTATGGAAGCGGATATTGATAGTGATGTAGATGCCAAAACCATCAGTGAATATGGCATACGCACGATTCAACTACATACAGGTGGTATGTGTCATTTAGACGCAGATATGACTCGTCAAGGATTGCATGAAATGGGTATGGAAGATTTAGATTTGGCTGTACTTGAAAATGTAGGAAATTTAGTATGTCCTGCTGAATTTGATACGGGATCCACTAAAAATATGGCTATCTTAAGTGTTCCAGAAGGAGATGACAAACCTTTAAAATATCCATTGATGTTTCAAGTGTGTGATGTGGTTTTAATTAATAAAGTGGATGTATTGCCATACTTTGATTTTGATGTAGAAAAATGTAAAGAGAATATTTTGTATCGTAATCCAAATGCGAAAATTTTTGAGGTGTGCGCAAAAACGGGTGAGGGAATTGATGACTGGTGTAAGTGGCTTGAAAATGAAGTAAAGGCCTGGAAGGAATAATATGACATATCGAGATAATATTGATAAACTGGCAAGGCGTATCACGGATCGTATTCCAGCTAAAGTAAAAAAATTATCCCAAACAGACCCTGAATATGAGTGTTTAAATGAAATCTTAAATGATGAACAATGCGATTTATGTTTGTGTTTTGAAGTGCGTAAACCACTTTCTTTTGAAGAAGTAGTGAAAAGAAGTGGATGGCCAGCAGGAAGAGTAAATCGTGTATTAAATGAAGTATGCGACATTGGAATGATTGAATACAACTGGGAAAATGAGGATCATCATAAACAGTTTGTGCTTCCTCAATTTGTTCCTGGAGCAGCTGAATTTATGGTTATGAATAAAGATCTTGTGGAAGAACATCCAATTGTTGCGGATTTCTTTGAAAAGATGACGCGATTACCACTTGAAAAGGTAACGCCAATGGTTCCACCTGGAGGAGCGGGTATTGGTATGCATGTTATTCCTGTGGAAAAGGCGATTCATGCAAATCAGCAAGCGGTAAGTGTAGAAAAGATTTCGCATTGGTTGAATAAATACGATAAATACGCACTTTCTCCATGTTCATGTAGAAGACAACAACGTGTTAGAGGTGAAGGAACTGGTGATGTTGAAGCGGATGTTTGTATTGCGGTAGGTGATATGGCAGATTATGTTGTACAGACAAACAAGGGTGGACATTATTGTACGTATGAAGAGGTTATTGAGACTTTAGAACGTTGCGAAAGAAAAGGTTATGTTCATCAGATTACCAATATTGATGGAGAAGATAAGATTTTTGCGATATGTAACTGTGCACATGGCGTATGTAATGCATTAAGAACGAGTCAATTGTTTAATACCCCAAATATGTCGGCAAGTGCTTATAGGGCTCATGTGGATAGTGAAAAGTGTGTTGCGTGTGGAAAGTGTGTGGAAATTTGTCCTGTAGGAGCGGCAAAATTGGGTCAAAAACTTTGTACAAAAGCTGGACCTGTATCGTATCCTAAACAGGAACTTCCTGATGATGTAAAGTGGGGCCCTGAAAAGTGGAACTGGAATTTTAGAGATACAGCTAAAGTCAACTGTTATGAAACTGGAACATCACCTTGTAAGAGTGCATGCCCTGCACATTTACCGGTTCAAGGCTATATTAAGATGGCGAAAGAAGGTCGCTATTTGGATGCATTAAAGTTAATTAAAGACTTTAATCCATTTCCAGCCGTATGTGGAGCTATTTGTAATAGAAGGTGTGAACAACAGTGTACGCGTGGATTGATTGATGAGCCTTTGGCTATTGATGAAATCAAGAAGTTTATTGCTGAACAAGAACTTTATGAAGATAAGCGTTATATTCCTTTATGTGAAAATGTCGAAGGAAAATTTTTCACAAATAAGATGGCCATTATTGGCGCAGGTCCTGCTGGTATGAGTGCCGCTTATTATTTAAGAATAATGGGCTATCCTGTCACAATATTCGAAAAGGAAGAAAAACCAGGCGGTATGTTGGCATATGGTATTCCTTCTTTTAGATTAGAGAAGTCTGTGATTGAAGCTGAAATTGAAGTGTTAAAAGCTATGGGTATTGAGTTCAAGTGTGGCATAGAAGTAGGTAAAGACATTTCGTTGGATGATTTAAGAAATGAGGGATATGAAGCATTCTATGTGGCCATTGGTGCTCAAGGATCAAGAAAATTAAATATTCCAGGAGAAGATAATGCGATGGTTGAATCTGGAATTGATTTCTTGCGTAAGGTGAATAAAACAGAAAATCCAAATCTAATTTCTGGCGATGTGGTTGTCGTTGGTGGTGGAAATGTTGCGATAGATGTAGCTCGTGCAGCTTTAAGAAGTGGGGCACAAAAGGTTCATTTATGTTCTTTAGAACAAGAAGGCGAAATGCCGGCTAGTCCTGAGGAAGTATTAGAAGCTAAAGAAGAGGAAATTCTTCTTCATTGTGGATGGGGTCCAAAGGAAATCTTAGAAGATTCAATTGTATTTAAACAATGTGTAAGTGTAAAGGATAAAACAGGAAGATTTAATCCAAGCTATGATGAAAGTGTTTTGGAAACTATACAATGTAGTCATGTATTACTTTCAATTGGACAAAGTATTATTCCAATTCAAGGATTGGATGTAGAAGTAAATACAAATGGAACAATCAAAGCAGATGGTACAACACTACAAACATCTGTTGAAGATGTATTTGTTGGCGGTGATGTGTATACAGGTCCAAAATTTGCGATTGATGCGATTAGTCATGGTAAAGAAGCAGCTGAATCTATGCATCGTTTTGTTCATAAGGGGCATTCTCTAACAATTGGAAGAGACTTACATTTATTTAATGAATTTGATAAGAATAACGCATTAATTGATATTGATTTTGATCATGCCAAACGACAGATACCTGGTATTAAAAAGGGGTTGGGTGAAAAATCCTTTAGAGATTTACGTTCAACATTTACAGAAGAACAAGTTAAGATTGAAGCCAATCGATGTCTTGGATGTGGTGCAAGTATTGTGGATACCAATAAGTGCATTGGTTGTGGTTTGTGTACGACAAAATGCGAATTTGATGCGATCCACTTAACGCGTGATATCAAAGATGGCGCAAGAATGGTTAAGGCGGAAGATAAGATGAAAGCTATCTTGCCGTATGCAGCTAAACGCCAAATCAAGATTATTCACAATAAGAAGAAATAGTATGCATGAATTAGGAATTGTTGTACATATTTCAAAAACATTGGAAGAACTTGCACAAGAAAATAATATTACAGATATTCGTAGAGTGACTTTGCAGATAGGAAAAGTAAGCGGAATTGTTCCTGAGTATTTAGTGGATTGTTGGAAATATTATAAGAAAAAAGTTCCTTTAATTGAAAACTCAACACTAGAATATGAATGGATTGAAGCCATTACGATTTGCGATGAATGTGAAAAAACATATGATACGATTCAATATGGAAGAGAGTGTCCATATTGTAAGAGTGAACATACAGTTCTTTTTCAAGGTAATGAGTGTCTCATTAAGGAGATTGAAGCCGAATAAGCGTCGAAAGGCGCTTTTTTTAGAAAAAGTTTTTTTTTGCGTATATGAGTATGTAGGAAATGCCTACTAGAATTGAGGTGCTCATGCGTAGTGCAAATTTATTAAATGATTTCGCCTTCAAGTATGTTTTGGCGAAGATTGTAAAGAGGCTAATGATGCCTTAAAATCATTACTTACGGTATTTTTAGAAAGGAAAGTCCATCATGTGGTTGTTAAAAATTCAGAATTGGTAAAATACTATAGTAAAATGAAAAATCCAAGATTGGATTTGTTGGTTGAATTTGATGATCGAACGATGGTGGATTTAGAAATGCAGTTAAGACAAACTCAAGATCATCTGCCGATTCGCTTTAGTTATTATTTGGCTAGACTTCATAGTTCTCAAGAATTGGAAGGAAAATATTATGGAGAGTTAAAGGAAACAATTGTCTTAGTGTTATTTAATGTGAATTTAATTGATAATAATAGAATGTGTAACACATTCACATTGAAAAATGAGGATGGCTTATCTTTTGTGAAAGAAACAGAAGATCGTATGAAGATACGAACGGTTGAAATGGCAAAGTTGGATGTAAACAAGCCGCTTAAAGAAATGAATGAACAGGAAAAGATGATTTATTACTTTTTGAATTGCCACAAGGGAATGGATGATAGTAAAATTAAGGTCATGATAGAAAGTGATGGGGTGATTCAAATGTTAGAGAAGCGTGTAGAAACCATATCGGATGATGGTTGGAAAAAATAATAGAAGATTTTAGAAAACTACATGAAAATGAAGAGCGAATGGAACGACAACTTGAACTTGAAGAGGCTCATAAAGCACAAGAAGAAGCAAAAAAGGCATTACAAGAAGCGAATAAATTAAGCCAAGAAGCTGACAAGAAAGTAGAAGAAGCAAATAAACAAGTGAAACAAATGGTTCGTAAGATGTATGAAGATGGTTTTAGTCTTGACCAAATTTCTGAATATTGTTCACTAAATGTGGATGAAATTCAGGTGTTGATAAAATCATAAATTTTCTGTTGCATTTAAAAAAATGTTTGTTTATAATAAAGCCATCCTTTGTAAAGGCAATGAAAAGAAGAAGTAGTCGTGGATGCTGCTGATAGTGAGTTCCTGATGGTGGAAATGGAACAGTAAGCACAGGGTGAACGTGTCTTAGAGCTAAGCTTTCGAAGATTGAGGAAGCTTCGGATACTCCCGTTATGAGTTAAGGGCTTGTACATTAGTGCAGGAAATAAGGTGGTACCGCGATTTTATAGTCGTCCTTGTATATTCAAGGACGGCTTTTTTTTATTAGAAGGGAATGGTAGATATGAAAAAAGGATTCAAATTAATTTCGGCATTTTTAGTAAGTTTTATGATCATGATGTCTAGTGTTATGCCTGCATTTGCCGATGAAACAGATACATCAACAACAGGCGATTTATTAGACAAGATTCAAGAAAGAGGAGAATTGATTGTAGGTACATCTCCTGATTTTCCACCTAATGAATTTATTGACTCAACAAAAACAGGACAAGCGCAATATGTAGGTTCTGATATTGAATTAGCAAAATATATTGCGAAAAAGATGGGTGTTAAATTAACAATCAAAGCCGCAAGTTTTGATACAGTTTTGGCAAATCTTCAAACTGAAGAAATTGATTTAGCAATTACTGGATTGGCTTATACACCAGCACGTGCGCAACAGATGGAAATGTCTATTGGATACAATATGACAGAGGATACTGGTGGGCAGGCTGTTATTATCGCAAAAAAAGATGCAGATAAATATAAGAAGTTAACTGATCTAACTGGCTTAAAGGTGGCTGCTCAACAAGGATCAATCCAGCAGCAATATACAGAAGATCAAATTCCGGACGCAAAACTACAATCCATTTCAAGTATTGATGATGGTGTTGCCCTATTAAAGAATGGTACGGTACAAGCTGTTGCATGCTCTGAAGGTACAGCTGATGAATATATTGAAAAGAACTCTGAACTTGCGAAGTTAGATGAATTATTCAATATTGATCAAGATTATGCAGGTAATCGTGTAGGTGCTCCTTTAGGTGAAAAGAGATTGATGAAAGAAGTCAATAAAATTTTAAAGGAAGTCAATAAAAAAGGTTTATATGAAGAGTGGTATAAAGCGGCTAAGAAACAGAGTAGTGAACAATTTACTTTAACAGCGACTGGATTCTTTGGAACATGTGTTCAAATTGTTCAATATTGCTGGCCACAATTATTAAAAGGTTTAGGAATCACTTTAGGACTTGCTGCTATTACTGTTATTTTTGGTACAATTATTGGTGGATTATTTGCCCTAGTAAAACTATCAAAGAATAAAATCGTACAAGCGATTGCGGGTGTATATGTAGAATTGATTCGTGGAACACCACTATTACTACAATTATGGTTGTTCATCAATATTTTCTCTTATTTGACAAATGGAAATATGCCAATGATCGTTAGTGTGATTATTGCCCTTGTCATTAATTCAAGTGCATATGTGGCTGAAATTATTCGTTCAGGTATTCAATCTGTGGATAAAGGGCAAAGAGAAGCGGCTAAATCACTTGGTATGTCAAATGTACATATGATGACTAAAATCATTATTCCTCAAGCTATCAAGAATATCTTGCCTGCCTTAGGTAATGAATTCGTTATGATGATCAAGGAAACATCTTTGGCAAGTACATTCTATATTGGAGAATTAATGACTGTTAACAGTGTTATTAAATCGGCTACTTATAAATCCATTGAACCATTAGTAATTGTTGGTTTGATCTACTTTATTGTTACATATTCATTATCAAAATTAATTAAATACATGGAAGGGAAGTTGAGTGTCAGTGACTAAGGAACTAATTGTTGTAAAAGACTTACATAAAAATTTTGGAGATCTTGAAGTATTAAAAGGAATTGATCAAACAATCCATCAAGGAGAAGTTGTTAGTATTATTGGACCTAGTGGTTCAGGAAAATCTACTTTCTTACGTTGTCTTAACTTATTAGAAAAACCATCTAGTGGACAAATTATTTTCGAAGGTATAGATATTGCAGCTGAAAATGTTGATATTGATACACATCGTAAAAAGATTGGAATGATCTTCCAACACTTTAATGTATTTCCACATTTAACAGTTTTAGAAAATATTACCATCACACCAATTCTAGAACTTAAAACACCAAAGGCCCAAGCTGAAAAAGAAGCAATTGAATTGCTTAAAAAAGTAGGCTTGGAAGATAAGAAGGATGAATATCCAAGAAAATTATCTGGTGGACAAAAACAGCGTCTAGCTATTGTTCGTGCTCTAGCTATGCATCCAGATGTAATTTTATGTGACGAACCAACAAGTGCATTAGATCCAGAAATGGTAAAAGGTGTACTAGAAGTCATTAAAGAATTGGCGGATCAAGGAATGACAATTGTGATCGTAACACACGAAATGGGATTTGCTCGTGAAACAAGTGATCGCGTATTATTTATGGATGAAGGTATTATTCAAGAACAAGGAACTCCAGAAGATATCTTTGAACATCCACAAAATCCAAGAACCATCAAATTTTTATCGCAAGTACTATAAGCTTGGGCACATGCTCAAGCTTTTCTGTACGACAGGCAGTCGTGCTTATAGTTGATAATCAATCACCGATTATCAACTGTTTTATTTTAGAGACAATAAAGTACAAGATACTCGTAACACTATACAAAAGTCATTGAAGTAAAACAGTCCCAACAAGGTTGAAATATTTTGTCTACTAAGGATATAGCCAAGTAGTAAGCCATACTCAATGCATTCTCGTGAGGGAGTGTGTGAAGGGAGTTAAAGCGAGAACTCAGGCACCAATCTATCAATGTACATGTGGCGTTCAGTATTGATGATGCTGCGGAAAAAAGCAGAAATCCTATGAATAGATACCAATGACTATATCGATATCTGTTAATACTGGATGTGAAAGCAGGAAGCATGAGTTCAAGGGAAGGCACAGATGATCCTGTGAGGTCTCCGTATTTAATGGACTACCATCTATAAGCGTAGCGAAGTGACGGATAGTGTACGGAGAAGTCAGAGTTACTAATAGTAGCGAAGAAGTTATAGAAATATAATGGAGCGAAGTGGTAACACCTTGTGAGCTTTGAGTAGATGTAGTTGTGTAAGTGCAAATTTTAAGAATATTCGTATTAACCTTAAAAGATATTACATGACAGTGGAAAGGAGATAAGAAAAGACATTATGAATGAACCATTAAAATTCAAATTATTTAGTGTGTATGGAAAAATACTACACAAAGATGTTCTTACAGAAGCTTTTCGTAAAGTGAAGAAGAACAAGGGATGTGCCGGTATTGATAAAGTCAGTATCAAAGTGTTTGAGGAAAATTTAGATGAAAACATAGAGTTGATTTTGAATGAACTTCGAACAAAGACGTACAAGCCTTCTCCAGTAAGACGAAAGTATATACCGAAGAAAAATGGAAAGTTAAGACCTTTAGGAATACCAACTATTAAAGACAGGGTCGTGCAACAAGCACTGGTCATTAAACTTGAGCCCTTCTTTGAAGAAAACGTATTTCACGACAATTCCTGTGGATTCAGACCTAACAGAGATGTTAAGTTAGCCATCAAGAAAATTGTGTCTAGATTAGAAAGTGGATATCTATATATCTATGATTTTGATATAAAAGGTTACTTCGACAATATACCTCACAAGAAACTTATGAAAGTTATCAACAAGTATGTGTCAGATGGAACAGTACTAGACATGATTTGGAAAACACTTAAAGCAGGGTACATGGAAGATGAAATACGATATGAAAACGCAAGTGGCACACAACAAGGTGGAGTTATTTCTCCACTATTGGCGAACATCTATTTGAATGAACTTGACTGGGAACTAACAAAAGCAAATCTTGAATTCGTGAGGTATGCTGACGATTCGATAGTCATGTGTCAAACAAAGGAAGATTTGGAAAAAGCCAAAGTCATAGTTCATGAAACGTTACAACGTCTAGGCCTTGAATTGGCAGAAGATAAAAGTGATGATATTGATTTTCACGAGAAAGACTTTGATTTCCTAGGTTTTACGTTCAACCATTTAAAAATGTCTAAAAATAGACATGTCTATTACACGTTTGGACCATCCGTAAAATCGTTAAAGAAGTTTAAGAGTGATATTAAATCTGTCACCAAGAAGAGTTGTACATACTCCTTTGAGAAGTGGACAGAGATTTTAAACCCAGTCATAAGAGGTAAGTTTAATTACTTCCTTATTCCTTTTCAAGTTGCACGAAAAATCAGACTGTTACTTAACGAACGCGGGTGAGTTATGCATGGCATACCTGCTCTTGATATAACCAAATTAGATGGTTATGTGTGTCAAAGACTACGAGTAAGTTTCTCATGCCGCGGAAAGAAACATGGTGGACAAGCACAAGGTAAATTATTAACTGTCAAATATGATAACAAGTTTTTCATAAAATGTATGGGTCTAGTTACAGGTGCGTATATGAAGGCTCAAATAGTTTTCCCTGGAATTAACATTGATGATTTTATTTTATTGATGGATTCCAATAAAAAGAAAAGTACCTCTTCTCAGAGTAAAAAGAGGTTCTTTCAGTATGCATACACTAAATAAGTCGAATCACAACATTTAAGTCTTTTCTAAAATGTAACTCACATTGGTAAGCCGTATGCCTTAATAGGGCACGTATGGTTTGATAAGGGGTGGCAGAATTTAAACTCTGCCGCCTACTTTCTTATGGTATAATTTAATAAATTGGAGGAAATTGATATGAATTCAGAATGGTCATTAGACATATTGTACAAGGGATTTGATGATCCTAAATTTAGTGAAGATCTAACATCTTTTGAAAAGAAGGCAAAAGAATTGGATGAACTTTCAAAGACTTTAAGTCATGAAAATGAAAAGAAAGATCTTCTTCAAATTGTTAAAGTATTAGAAGAGTTTGAATTATTAGAAAAACATTTGAGTTGTTTTGGATCTTTGAGTCAATCCACAAATACGGCGAATGCGAAAGCAGCAGCAGCCATTGATAAAGTAGCTACTATCGCAAGTACAGCCAGTAAGGCTATGGCAGTATTCTCTCGCTATATCGCGGATATGAAGGATTTAAACAGCTATTTAAATTGTCCAGAACTTTGTGAATACAAATATTTTTTAAATGATATTCACGAAAGCGGAAAATATTTGTTAAGTGAAGACGTAGAAGAGGCACTTGCCAAAATGAATATTTCTGCAGGTTCTGCTTGGGAGAAGCAACAAAGTCTACTCACAAGTTCATTGGAAGTAGGATATGATGGTAAAAAGTTACCTTTGGCATCGGTTCGTAATCTAGCGTATGATGCAGATAAAGAAGTTCGTAAAGCTGCCTATGAAGCTGAACTTAAAAGTTATGCACCTATTGCGGATGCAGTAAGTTTTTCTTTAAACAACATTAAACTACAAGTGATTACCGAAGCTAAAATGCGTGGCTATACAAGTCCAATGGATATGACGCTACACCAGTCTCATGTATCCCAAAAAACATTAGATGCACTTCTTAGTGCAATGCAGAAATACTTGCCAGTATTCCATAAGTATTTGAAAAGAAAAGCTGAAATGTTAGGGTATGAAAATGGCCTTCCATGGTATGAATTATTTGCGCCAATTGGAAAATCAGCTACGACAAGTTTTACTCCAGAAACTACAAAAGAATATTTGGTTAATCATTTTAGACCATTTTCTGATGACTTGGCCGATATGATGGAAGAAGCTTTTGACAATAACTGGATTGATTTTTATCCACATAAAGGAAAAGTCGGTGGAGCTTTCTGCTGCAATATGCCGTTTGTGAAACAATCACGCGTATTAACTAATTTTGATGGAGGACTTGGTGACGTAGTTACTTTGGCTCATGAACTTGGACATGCATATCATGGATTAAACATTGAAAGTCATAGACCATTAAATTGGGAGTATTCTATGCCAGTTGCAGAAACGGCAAGCACATTCAATGAAAATATCATTATGAATGCAGTGATTGATGAAACAGAGGATAAAGAAGTTAAACTAGGTTTGATTGAAAATCAGCTTCAAGACTTATGTCAGATCATCTGTGATATTTATTCTCGTTACTTATTTGAAAAAGCCGTATTTGACAGAAGAAGTGATGAGTTCTTATTCAAGGATCAGTTGAATGAAATTATGTTGGACGCACAAAAACAAGCTTATGGCGATGGACTTGATCCAAATTGTTTACATCCATATATGTGGGTTTGTAAATCACACTACTATTCTTCAGATCTAAGTTATTATAACTGGCCATATGCTTTTGGTGGATTGTTTGCGCGAGGCTTAGTTGTGAAATATCAAGAGATGGGTAAAGAAAAATTCGTTCCTAAATACAAAGAGATGTTACACACAACAACGGTTGCATCGGTAGAAGATACAGCTAAAGTATTGGGTGTTGATTTAACGGATGAAGCTTTCTGGATTTCTGCATTAGAAACCGCAAAATCAAGAATTGAAGAATTTATCGAATTGTCGAAATAATTACTTGGAAACAAGCAATTATTTCTGCAAAAGTTTACAAATGATGATATAATCTATTGCGTTCGAATTTTTTCAAGGAGAGATTTAATGAGTACAGAAATGTTGATGAAAAATAGAGAACGTTTTATTAAAAACGTAAACAGTAATGAGAATGGTGCAGCCGCCCTTTCTTTAAGATTATTTTGTTACGCTAGATTTATGGCAGTAAAAAACCCGTATGCAGAAACGCATGACTGGGTATATGAAAACGAATTGACAAGTGTCCAAGCCAATCAATATGTATTCCGCTTACTGGATGGAAGTACAGAAAGACCATCTATGGATATGTTGATTCGTAAATTAAAAAGTGTTCGTTTGGTTCGTGATAGTGAAATGAATGGTAGAAAAATTTATGTTATCAAGTTCACGGATATCGAAATGGAAGAATTGATGAACAAGAGCATTATTGATAAGCCAAGCGAAAAGTTATTAAAAGAAAAGAAGTTTTCTGTAAAGAAAGAAAGAGAAGAAGTAGTAAATTCATCTTGGAAGGACATCTTTTTGAAAAATAGTAAAGGTGAGAACTTACAGATGTTACGTTTCTGGTTCTATATTCAATATAATGCTGAAAAGAATGGCAAGAAATATGTTTCTAGAAGCCTAGCGTTAAGTGAAAGTGCAATTGAATATGTGTATAGGGGTATCCCTAAAAGAATGGAAGTTTTGCAGGATTTATTTGCACAAATGAAACAGATGAAGCTGGTTAAAGAAGATGTAGTTAAAAACGAAATAGTAGTTCGTCCAGCTAAACTAGAAGGCTTAGAAATCAAAAATTATATTAAGGATAAGCCTGTTGATTTAATGAGCTTTAATTACACGAATGTATAAGAAAACGACGAGATTTAGTTCTCGTCATTTTTATATATTTTATAATTGTTTTTGCCTGTTCGTTTTGTTTGATACAAGGCTTGATCGGCATGGCGATACAGTTCCATAAAGGTTGTTCCATTAGGGGCAAAGGCAATTCCAATGCTGATTGATAATTTGAAATCTTTTAATTCTTCAATCTTTAATTCATTGACTTTTTGAAGTAGAGACTGAATTCTAGATTCAGCAATATTTTCATCTTGAATTAGAATAATAAATTCATCTCCTCCAATTCTTCCAACAATATCACTCTGTCTAAAATGATTCTTAAAGAGTAAGTCCAAGTTTTCTAAGACTTTATCACCTATCGCATGACCATAATTATCATTAACGGATTTAAGGGCATCTACATCAAGAATCAAGAAACAACAATGTTCTTTATTATTTAGTTTTTGATCAATGAGTTTTTGCGTTGTTTCCTTATTGAAAATGGAAGTTAATGGATCAATTTCAGATAAATGAATCAAATACTTATTTTCTCTTGAACTTGAATGAGCTAAATACACTATAAGACTCAATACGATCAAGCCTAAAAATGTTGCCAATAAAGTTTCATAGTGAATAATAAATGTATATGATTCTTGAGCTGCATGAACCGGTACGATATAGCCGACCATCTAATCATTGATTTTTAGCGGGGAATAAGCTAAATATAAAGATTCTTTCTTTTTTGTTTGAGTTAAGATAAGATCTGATTTTTGTTTCTTAAAATCGGTTTTGATTTTCTTTTGATTACAGACATTAAATAAATTATCGACTATATTTAGCTTATGCTTTTTTTCATACTGTTTATCTTTAGTGATTAGATTTCCATCTTGATCGACAATAAAACTTTTTCCTTGTTCCTCAAACAGATCATCAAACAACATATTGCTAGTTTTATGACATTGTAAGAACCGCCTACTACACCAATGACTTGTCTAACTCTAAAGATGGGCACGCATAAAATAACACGTGTTTTTTGATCAACACTACTTTCTAATGGATCTGAAAGAGATTGATTGCCTTACATAGATTCTTTAAAATATCGACGATGAGCTACATTTTTTATGACTTCATTATCATACAAAGCATTTCCATTTGGATCGATGATTGCTGTTCGATTTAAATCTGTATTATTCATAAAGTCTTGAATTAAAGAAACATTATCCTCTGAAAATAAATCTTGAGATTTAGATAGTTCTTGTGTAAGTACATTTAAATAGGAATAGTTGATATTTAATATTGTATTTAAATGCTCACTTCGCCTTACAACATTGATAATCGGAGTTTTTCTAGAATTATTTTCAACCGTAATTGAAATGCCGTTAAAGAAGATCACGATTCCCATAATCAAAGTCAAAATGAAAGTGATAATTGCGACAATATAGTTCGTAATGAATTTTTTTCTTGGAAAATAAGGATCTTTCATATGGGAACTTCTTCTTCTAATTATATCAAGAATTATTTTAAAAGAGTATTAAATTATATACAACTAACTATTCTTTGTGAAATCTATCACATTTTCGTGTATTATATAAGGTATAAAGAAAATTGCTCCCAACATTAAGAGAATTCTGCGTGAAAGGTGCTTATAAGAAATTTGTAAGTAGAACTATGGCTATGCTCTTTTTGTGTGTGGAGTATGGCTTTTTTTCTTTAAGAAGGAGATGAATATGGAAACACGTGTTGCCGTGATGGGAATTATTGTAGAAGATACAAATGCAGTGAATCTATTGAATGAAATTCTTCATGAATATAGTGAATATATTATTGGAAGAATGGGAATACCTTACAAACAAAAACATATAAGCGTAATTTCAATTGCGTTAGATGCCCCACAAAATACAATTGCTGCTTTGGCAGGTAAATTAGGAAATATACAAGGAATTAGTGTGAAAACAGCCTATTCCAATGTGATTAGCCATGATTGAAGCATATCGATTGATTGATAAACTTGAAAGAGAACACTCTTTAAGTTTATTAGAATATAAAACTTTAATTGAAGCTGAAAATGATGCTTTACGCCTATATGCTGCTAATAAAGCGAAAGAACAAGCTACGTTAATATATGGGAATTCAGTTTATGTACGTGGACTTATTGAAGTGGGAAATTATTGTCGCAACGACTGCTTCTATTGTGGGATTCGCAAGTCCAATTTAAATTGTGATCGCTATATATTAGCCGAAGAAGATATTCTGCATTGCTGCAAAGAAGGTTATGAACTTGGTTTTCGCACTTTTGTTTTGCAAGGTGGCGAAGGAATTTATAAAAAGGATTTTGTCACAAATGTAGTTCAAAAGATTCGTAGTGAATATCCAGATTGTGCGATTACCCTTTCTTTAGGTGAAGAAGATAGAGATACATTTAAGGCTTGGTTTGATGCGGGAGCCAATCGTTATTTATTAAGACATGAAACGGCAAGTAAAAATCATTATGCAAAGCTGCATCCAAAAAATATGTCTTTTGATCATCGTATGCAGTGTTTAAAAGACTTAAAGGAAATTGGATATCAAGTAGGATGTGGCTTCATGATAGGTTCACCTTATCAGACCAGTGAAACTTTGGCGATGGATTTGAAGTTTATTGAAACATTTAAACCTGACATGTGTGGTATTGGTCCTTTTATTTCGCAAAAGGATACACCGTTTAAAGATATGACGTGTGGAACTTTGAATCAAACTTTATTCTTATTGTCTTTGATTCGTTTGATTCAACCAAACATTTTACTTCCTGCTACAACAGCTTTAGGAACGATTGATCCTCAAGGAAGAGAAAAGGGAATTCTTGCGGGAGCCAATGTAGTTATGCCTAATTTATCGCCGGTGAGTGTCAGAAAAAAATATGCATTGTATGATAATAAAATTTGTACAGGCGAAGAGAGTGCAGAATGTAAAGATTGTTTATCAAGGCGTATGGATTCAATAGGATACAAGATCGTAACTGATCGTGGAGATATTAAAAAATAAAAGAGGAGATATAAAAAATGAGTAATTATAACCCAAAATCATTAAAGGCAGAAGAATTTATTAGTCATGAAGAAATTCTTGAAACAATTGAATATGCCGAAAAGAACAAACATAATGTTGAATTGATTGATCAAATTTTAAATAAGGCTCGTCCACAAAAGACAGAGCATGGTGTTCATTGTGAGGGTTTAACACACCGTGAAGCAAGTGTACTTTTAGCTTGTGACATTCCTGAAAAAGTAGAAGAAATGTATAAGCTTGCCAATGAAATTAAACAAGCATTCTATGGTAATCGTATTGTGATGTTTGCCCCATTATATTTATCAAATTATTGTGTAAATGGATGTGTATATTGTCCTTATCACATGAAGAATAAACATATTAAACGTATTAAATTAACACAAGATCAGATTCGTGATGAAGTTATAGCGCTACAAGATATGGGACATAAACGTTTAGCTATTGAAGCAGGCGAAGATCCAGTACACAATTCAATCGAATATATCTTGGATTCTATTAAAACTATTTATTCGATTCAACACAAGAATGGTGCAATTCGCCGTGTCAATGTAAATATTGCGGCTACAACGGTAGAAAACTATCGTAAATTAAAGGAAGCTGGAATAGGAACTTATATCTTATTCCAGGAAACATACAATAAAAAGAGTTATTTAGAGTTGCATCCAACAGGACCTAAACACGATTATGACTATCATACAGAAGCTATGGATAGAGCCATGGAAGGTGGAATTGATGATGTTGGATTGGGTGTATTATTTGGTTTGGAAGGCTACCAATATGAATTTGCCGGCTTGATGATGCATGCAGAACACTTAGAAGCTGTTCACGGTGTAGGTCCACACACAATTAGTGTGCCTCGTGTAAAACATGCAGATGATATTGATCCAGAAGCGTTCGATAATAGTTTGGATGATGAAATCTTTGAAAAGATTGCAGCATGTATCCGTATTGCCGTTCCATATACTGGAATGATTATTTCTACACGTGAATCTCAAGAAGTTCGTGAAAAAATGCTTCACTTAGGTGTATCTCAAATTAGTGGGGCAAGTCGTACATCTGTTGGTGGATATACAGAAGAAGAACGTCCTCATGATTCAGAACAATTTGATGTATCTGACCAAAGAACATTAGATGAAGTTGTGAACTGGCTGATGGAGTTAGGTTACATTCCATCTTTCTGTACGGCATGTTATAGAGAAGGAAGAACAGGAGATCGTTTCATGTCTTTGTGTAAGACAGGGCAAATTCAAAATTGTTGTCATCCTAACGCATTGATGACTTTATGTGAATTTTTAGTGGATTATGCGAGTGAAGATACAAAGAGAATTGGTTTTGAGTTGATTGAAAAAGAATTTAACAAGATTCCAAATGCGAAAGCTCAACAAATTGCTCGTGACAATGTGGATGCGATCAAGTCAAGCAATCGTAGAGATTTCAGGTTCTAATTATGTCTAATTTAAATAGTACGATAAGCGCAAATCGTACACACATTGGATTTTTCGGTTTAAGAAATGCTGGAAAATCCAGTGTAGTCAATGCGATTACCAACCAGAGTATGTCTTTAGTTTCTAATATAAAGGGAACTACGACAGATCCAGTAAAGAAATCAATGGAAATCTTGCCGATTGGACCTGTTGTGATTGTGGATACGCCGGGTATGGATGATGAAGGTGCTTTGGGTGAATTGAGAATCAAAAGAACGTTAGAAGTTTTAAAAACAATGGATATGGCCGTATTGGTCGTTGATGCGAATGTAGGTCTACAAAAAATAGATTTGGATTTGATTGACATGTTTAAAGAAAATAAATTACCTTATTTTATAGTTTTTAATAAGTGTGATTTGATTGAAGAAAAGAAAGAACTGGCTTCTAATGAAATCTATGTGAGTGCTCTAAACAATGACAATATAGATGGATTAAAGCAATTGTTGGCTAGTGTCGTAAAGAAACAGAAAGAAAAGACAATTATTGGTGATTTAATTGATTCGGGCGATGTTATTGTGCTTGTTATTCCAATTGATCAATCGGCTCCTAAAGGAAGATTGATTTTGCCTCAACAACTTGTATTAAGAGATATTTTAGATCATCATGCGATTGGTATGACTTGTCAGGTAGAAGAATTGGATGCAACCTTAAAGAAGGTTACTCCAAAACTGGTTATTACAGATTCCCAGGCTTTTAACAAGGTAAGTCAAATCGTAGATAAATCTATTCATTTAACTTCTTTCTCTATTCTTATGGCACGCTTAAAAGGAAGCTTATCTACAGTGCTTGAAGGGGCCAATCAATTGGATCATCTTCAAGATGGGGATTGTGTATTGATTAGTGAAGGGTGTACGCACCATAGACAGTGTGGTGATATTGGTACGGACAAGCTTCCAAAATGGATCTTGAATTATACAAAGAAGAATATTACGTTTGAATTTACTTCTGGACAAGGATTTAAAGAAGATCTTTCGAAATATAGTGTTGTGATTCATTGTGGTGCATGTATGTTGAATGAAAAAGAAGTGCAGTCACGCGTAAAAGAATGTAAGAAACAGCATGTGCCATTCACAAATTATGGTATTGCGATTGCGAAAATGAACGGAATATTAGATCGTTCTGTAGAGATGTTTTAGATGAAGAAAATATATATATCAGCCGATATTGAAGGTATTTGGGGAAACAGCAATCCGGCAAATACATCTAAGAATGGATACTTATATTCTGAATATTGTACAAATATGATGAATGAAGTAAATCTTGTGATTGATTTATTGTTTCAAAATGGCGTAGAAGAAGTTGTGGTCAATGATAGTCATGGAAATATGGATAATCTTCTTCCTTCAAAATTAGATCCTAGAGCTGCTTTTGTGTCCGCAAATGGAGCTTATAAGGAATTTGGGATGATGGAAGGTTTAGATGATTCTTTTGATGGAGCATTATTTATTGGATATCATTCTCGCTGTAACTCATCAGGCGTTATGGCTCATACGATTTGGGGTACTATGGTACGAAAAATTGTAGTAGATGGGAAAGAACTCGGGGAAAGTGGCATAAATCGATTGTTGGCAAACGAATTTGGAGTGCCAGTTATCTTAGCAAGTGGTGATAGTGAATATGGTAAGCAGGTAGAAGAAGAACTTGGTTGTGTATTTGTGGAAACAAAGAAAACATTAAACAATCAGTGTGCTTTGTGTTGTAGCTTTAATGAGTTGAAGAATAGATATACATATGGCATTCAAGAAGCTTTAAAAGCAGATGAAAAACCAGCTATATCTTCATCTCACACAATGGAAATAACATTCCATCATAGTCGAAATGCGGATTTTGTATCTCGTATGGACAATGTAGAAAAGATGGATGATTGTACGGTTCGTATCAAAAAAGAAACATATAAAGATTTATATGCCTTGATGCGTTTTGTGATTAAAGTATGTAATGCGTATGCCTAAAATAAGAAAACCATTCTAGTGTTGGCGTCTAGAATGGTTTCTTT
>OHGZ01000204.1_pt1 | contig 53691 bp, 55 predicted proteins | sample 1567851 | NCBI WGS metagenome assembly OHGZ01 (sample SAMEA3879563, study PRJEB24766) | human gut metagenome | biome: human-associated habitat; feature: feces | place: USA | collected 1985/1987 | reverse complement strand
AGCGAGAGAGCTCCAAGCGGATCACAGCCCGATATGTACCGTAGACCTCCTTATCCCCGTTCCCCTGCATCCCCGCAAAAAACGGCAAAGAGGTTACAACCAGTCCGAATGGATCGCCTCCGGCATCCGTTCCATATGGGATATCCCCATCGATACGCGAAGTCTAGCCCGCACCACCCACACAAGTACCCAAACTCGTAAGGCCATTTACGACCGTTGGTTAAATGTATGTTCTATTTTTAATGTCATTCATCCGGAAAGCTTAAAAAACAAACATATCCTGCTCATAGACGACGTGATCACAACCGGAGCCACGATTTCCGCTTGCGCAAAGGCTTTATCAGGGATTCCGGGCATACGCATCAGCATTTTAGCCCTGTCTGTCGCATAAATATTAATAAAAAATTAACGTACGATATTCAAGGTAATGTCATTCAGTTTATCTATTTTTGCAGACTGATATAAATATAGGATTGTATGAAAACACTGGAAAGTTTAGTAGCAGAAAAATTATTAAAGATTAAAGCCGTAAAGTTGCAACCGGCCAATCCGTTTACTTGGGCATCCGGCTGGAAATCTCCGATCTACAATGACAACCGAAAGACTCTTTCTTATCCGGTCGTTCGTAGCTTCATTAAATTGGAGTTGGCTCGTGTGATTAGTGAAAAATTCGAGAACGTAGATGCCATTGCCGGTGTTGCTACAGGCGCGATCGCTCAAGGTGCTTTAGTAGCCGATTTATTAGGATTGCCATTCGTATACATCCGCTCTACGCCAAAAGATCATGGATTGGAAAACCTTATCGAAGGAGAATTGAAACCGGGTTCTAAAGTAGTGATCATCGAGGATTTGGTATCTACCGGAGGTAGTAGCTTGAAAGCCGTACAGGCCGTACGTAACTTTGGTTGCGATGTCGCGGGTATGGTAGCTATCTTTACCTATGGATTCCCTGTAGCGGAAGCCGCTTTCAAAGACGCTAAAGTAACATTGACTACATTGAGTAACTACGACGCAGTCTTGGAAGAAGCTGTCCGTACGCATTACATCGATGAGTCTGAGATCGCGGTTCTTCAGGAATGGCGTAAAGATCCGGCTAACTGGGACCCGAAATAAGTAATAAACAAAAAGACACTCAATGACTGAAGAATTTGTGAGTGAGGTCAAACAGATCCCACACAATGATGAACGTATCTTCACGATGTTGTCCGATCTTTCCAACTTGGAACGTATCAAGGATCGCATCCCGCAAGATAAAATAAAAAATTTTGAGTTCGACAGCGATACCTGTAGTTTCGCTGTCGATCCCGTTGGTAAGATTACCTTCCAGATCGTAGAAAGAGAGCCGAATAAATTAATCAAGTTCACGACGACCAACTCTCCTGTTCCCCTTTTCTTGTGGATACAATTGAAACAGGTGGCCGAGGACGACACACGGTTAAAAATCACGGTTCGTGCCGATCTGAATCCGTTCTTGAAACCAATGGTATCGAAACCTTTGCAAGAGGCTGTGGATAAAATCTCGACCGTTATCGCCTCCTTGCCTTATTAATTCCTTTTTCATTATGGCTCAGAAACTTTGGGAAAAAAATGTACAGGTAGATCATGAAGTAGATATCTTCACGGTAGGTAAGGACCGTGAGATGGATCTTTACCTCGCTAAATATGACGTATTAGGCTCTATGGCGCATATCACGATGCTGGAAAGTATCGGTTTATTGACCAAAGAGGAACTAAACGTCTTATTAGCAGAATTACGGAATATATACGCCGTAGCGGATCGTGGAGAATTCATCATCGAGGAAGGCATCGAGGATGTGCACTCGCAGGTGGAACTCATGCTTACACGCCGTTTGGGCGATATGGGCAAGAAGATCCATAGCGGGCGTTCCCGCAATGATCAGGTTCTATTGGATCTGAAACTTTTCACCCGTTCGCAAATACAAGAATTGGTTGAGTTGGTTTCCGGCTTGTTCGACGTTTTGATCTCCCAGAGTAACCGGTACAAGGATGTACTGCTTCCCGGATATACGCATCTACAGGTAGCTATGCCCTCTTCGTTCGGACTTTGGTTCGGCGCTTACGCGGAGAGCTTGGTAGATGATTTGCAACTTATGCAAGCCGCATACCGTATTTGCAACCGTAACCCGCTGGGTTCCGCCGCCGGATATGGTTCATCCTTCCCGCTAAACCGCCAGATGACTACGGATTTATTAGGTTTCGACTCGCTGGACTACAATGTGGTATACGCCCAGATGGGACGTGGCAAGATGGAACGCACCGTGGCTTTCGCTATGGCGGGTATCGCCGCTACGCTCTCCAAGTTAGCGTTCGACGCTTGTATGTTCAATAGCCAGAACTTTGGCTTCATCAAACTGCCGGATCAGTTCACGACCGGCTCCAGTATCATGCCGCATAAGAAGAATCCGGATGTATTTGAGTTGACACGTGCCAAATGCAATAAGCTTCAAGGCTTGCCTCAGCAAATCATCTTGATCAGCAATAATCTTCCTTCCGGTTACTTCCGGGATCTCCAGATCATCAAGGAAGTCTTCCTACCGGCTTTCGACGAGCTGAAGGATTGCTTACGCATGGTAACTCATATGATGCGTGAGGTGAAAGTGAACGAGCATATATTGGACGATGATAAATATTCTCTATTGTTTAGCGTGGAAGAAGTGAACCGCCGTGTCTTGGCCGGAATGCCTTTCCGTGACGCTTATAAGCAAGTAGGTTTGGATATCGAGGCCGGTAAATTCGTTCCTTCGAAGAGCGTTAACCATACACACGAAGGCAGTATCGGTAATCTATGTAACGAACCAATCGCCACCATGATGCGTAGCGTGATAGGTTCTTTCTCTTTCGAACGGATGAACGAGGCTGAAAAGAAATTGATCCATGGATAAGATAAGACGGATATTTCCACTTTTGATCTTGTTTACGCTATTATCTTGCGCAGATACGATAGAGACTCGCATTCCCTATCGTGCGGTCTATCTGGAACTAGATCTGACTTATCAAGATAAAGCGTTGAATGCAATACAGGCTTATAAGATCTACACCTCTAAAGATGTAGACCAAGCTGGCGAGCAAACAGGGTTTGGAGGCGTATTGGTTTATCATGGATTGTCCAGTAACGGAACCGGTGCATTCTTTGCGTTCGATGCCGCTTGTCCTCATGAGGCATCCGCTAATGTCATCGTAGATGTGGACGAATCTGCCGTATACGCCATTTGTCCGAAATGCGGTAGTAAATTTGAACTTTTAAACGGTATCGGCAATCCGGTGGAAGGACCTTGCGCTGAGGAGAAACAAGCCCTCAAACAATATGTCGTCGATACAAACGGTAATAAAATTTACATCCATAATTAAATTTTTCACCGGAAATGTTTGGTAGTATAAATATTTGTACTACCTTTGCACTCGCAAAAGAGAAACAAACAATGCGGAAGTAGCTCAGTTGGTAGAGCATAACCTTGCCAAGGTTAGGGTCGCGGGTTCGAGTCCCGTCTTCCGCTCAACTCTTAGAGAAGAGGTGGATGCTCGAATGGTGGAATCGGTAGACACGAAGGACTTAAAATCCTTTGGCCATTGCGGCTGTGCGGGTTCAAGTCCCGCTTCGAGTACTCGATTAAGCTCTGTGAATCATTGATTTGCAGAGCTTTTTCTTTATAAGCTCTTGATATGAAAGACCGTTTCCCTATAGCGAACAAAGTGTTTCCCTTAATAAAAGAGTGTAGTTCGTTTTAATCTTTTATAAATCAGCGATTAAAAGTGTTTTTATAAAGATGCAGGTAACGATATAGTAGTGGAAGTCCAGCTACACATTGCATTGCTCTGCATAATTTCAAATATCTCTCTACGACAAAGATAGTCAATGTTGTTAATAGTTACAAGTTAATCAAAACTTATTTTAGTTTGTAATTGGTTGTTTAATGCTTCAAGAATAAGCCTTATAGCGATAAATTAACAACTAATAATGTCTAAATACTTATTCTCATCTCTCCCCAAAAGTATATAGTAATTACGTAAATACCACATAAGGATTCATGCAAGTTATTTTCCAAAGTTTATCATCTTCGTCATAATCAAAGTAAATTCCATTAATATTACTGACTTTAGAAAAGTCAATATCTGATTCACCTATTTCATTTATAACACTAAAATTCGGACTAACTAAATATTGCTTATCATTAATTATTCTTGCCATTAACCTTTTTGTTCTTTTATGTACTTTTCCATATCTGAAGTTAGGAACTTTTTTAATTTTTGTAAATTTTCTCTTCGAAAATCTTACTAATAAATCGATCCATAATGCTGCATTTTCTGATACTTGGTTTTTATAGTAATCAGCATGGTCTATTAAATCTTGTTTATATGTTCTAATGCTTTTTTCCCAAAGATCATCATCATATAAGTTGGCAATTTCATAGGCAGAAATCCTTGAGCGAATTCCTGCTTGATAGATTTTAACTGATTTTATGTTAGGTAATCCTAATTCTACAAGAATAGCCAATTCTTCGATAGTATCCGCTTCTTCAATTAAATTCTGTTTCTTCATTTTCTTTGAAATACCATTGAGAACCCAAGGCATATTGAAAGAATAATGTTGAGTTACTATATTAACTGCATTTTCATGTTGAACGATATCTGACATGGATATTCCACTTAACCACTTTTTTCGTATCTCTTTTATATCAACACTATCTTCAAATTTTTCTTTATATATATTCACATCTCTAATGACGTCTTCTATATTTTCAAGAAGTGAAATGCGTTCTTCTAATGTTTTATCACTTACTATATAGCTTTGAACAATACTAATAATCTCGCTAAGCTTCTCATCTATTTGCAAATCTGAATTGATTGGAATACCAGAAGATACAATACTTTCCCAAATACTTTTTTCTATCCCTACCTTTTTTGTTATACCTTTAATTCTAGCCTTTATAAAATCGAGAACTTCATCGCCAGTAATATCTTCATAATATTGAGCTTGTATATAGGCTAAGGATTTAGTAAAATAACTATCAATCCATTCCAATGTGTTTCCTTCAAAATTATTCGAATTATGCAATGATAATAATCCGTCATCAATCAAATCAAGAAGATCATTAACTTCATCTAAAGACTCGTCAATTTCATTAATACGATTTTCAGCAAGTAAATTAATTAAGTTATCAAATGCTATTCCGTTAAGTTGAGCCACTGTTTTAAGTGCCCTTATTAGTTCCAAACAACCACTCTCTGCTCTATCTATATTACTCTTATTAAGATATGCAGAAATCATTTTTCTTTCCCAATTTATTTTATTCTCGTCTTTTTTGGTTATATCATGAGCAACTAAAATTTTGCCTTCATGATCTACAAAAGCACGCCCCGCTCTACCAGCAATATTCCAAAAATCTCTTTTCGTAATAGGATTACCTGATTGATACAAAGTTGAGAAAATTACAGTAGAAACTCCAAGATTAACTCCTTGTCCTAATGTTGAAGTCGCTATAATAACTCTTGGTTTCTCACTTCTCATTAATCTTTCTAAGGGAATTCGCACATCTGAGATCAAATCTGCATTATGACAGAAAATTCCTTGTTTAGCAAACTTAACCCATTCCGTATCTTCACCATAAGATTCTATGCAAGCCAGTTTAAAGGCTCTCCAATTGGCCTTGTTTCTAAATCTAAACTTCTGTTCTTCAGGCTGAATGCATTTTTCATACTCTCTTGCAATGGCAAAAACAGATTTCTTGATTCCAACGAATATTAAAACAGGACCAAACTTCCTTAGTTTATATGCAGTAGAAGCTATGGCTTGGTTCTTATTTTCAGGAAAGTAATGCATTATCCTTTCTTTAGGCTTCTTAGGCAACTTTTGTCGCATAATAAAATTAGGATTAAATGAATTTCTTTCTGCATCAGTGCTTTTCCAATTTAAATTCACAGAAACTCCATTCCATTCCATTATTCCGATTCTTTCATCAGAAGGTCGCCAATTCTCTTTGTAAACATTATCAGTAGAATCCGTTAGCCATTCAGATAGATCTTCTGCATTGGGTAAAACGGCAGATAATAACAAGAATCTTCCACCATTAGCTTTTACATGATACTTTAATTCCTCATAAAACATTTCATTAACTATGAGTCTTTTATCAGTTCCCAATAAATGTCCTTCATCTATAATTACAAGTTTGATACATGATAAAATATCCTCATTGCTTCTAAAGAGTGCTTTGGCCTTTTCTGGTGTTGCTACAATTACGGATGATTCGTCTATAATTCTTTCATCAAGCTTACTAAATAAACTTCCACCATATAGATGTGAGACTGAAACATCAAGATTACTAAAAATCTCATCAAACGAATTTTCTATTTCGTAAGCTAGTGATCTATAAGGGGCTATAAAAAGAATTTTCGCTTTAGGTTCATTTAATAGACAGTTTAAAATCGCAATTTCACCAATTCTTGTTTTTCCACTACTTGTAGGAATGCTAACAATACTCCCCTGCTTATTATTCAAAACCTTTGGTAAAGAGTTTCTTTGAGTAAGAAACAATTCTGTTATACTGCCATTTTTATAAACTAATGATTGTATATACTTTAACGGAAGTTTATCTTCCGTATTAAAATAATTTCCTAATACATACCATAATGAGGATTCTTTAAATCCATCTATAATGAGAAGTAATAATCGAATAACCCACCAAACATCAGGTTCACCTCTCATTGCGGCTACTTCTTGAAGATTTACAAGATCCTTTTTTGCAATTTCTAAAAAATCTTTGTTTCCTGTCTGATAAAATTGCACATAATAATTTAATGATTTTGCTATAATTATCTCATAAATTTTTGTAGCATTATCTTCTTCAAAATGTTCAGCCAGATATTCATCCCCATAACTGGAGTTTGTAATAAGTTTATCGATTTCACTTAATAACTGATCAAATTTTCTATTAAGAAATAGAGATACTAAACTTGAAATCATTGTATCACTCTCAAGTTTGCCTATAAGTATAAATGCCTTAGAGTATTGAAAACAAACGTAATAAGAAAGAGCGGAGATTAGACAAAATAGTTTCTTATTTTTTGTCTGAATATGAATAGATCCGTGTATATACTCAAGTATTAAAGCTCCTTTTTCTAGAGAATGAGATGCTTTTAGATAATTATGTTCACTAAAATAATTACATCCAATATTTAGATATTTGAAAGCTAAGATATTTAGCTGCTCATCTTTAATTGTATATCGAGGAAAATTTTCTTTAGATTCTTCCGTATTATATAGGATATATCTAGCGTTAGCTTGAGCTATTAAGTTTTGCAAAGTAGAATCTGATTCTAATTCTTGGTAGCTTTTTTCAACATGCTCTATATTCATAATAAATCAGGGTTAGATATTAGTTCTTCTGCTTTTTCAAATATGGATTTAATAAACTCTTCTGGCTGACTAATTCCAATAGAAATGAAAACCAAATTTGAATTATCACTATTCAAATGTTTTTCAACTGTTTCTGAAGTCTTGGTATTACTTAGTAACAAACCAACATAAATAAGGTCGCCTCTATCTTTTATATCTTGCACTATATAATCATCCAGCTTTCGAGCTAGTAATTCATCTGATTTTGCTATTTCTTCTACTAAGAAAGTGTACGATAAAGGCAAAGTATCTTTGTTTAAAGATTTGGTAATATCTTCAACTACATTCTTTTGAGGAGTAGTGCGAAATTTCGATTCTCCCAAATAAATTTTGATTTTCTCATTACCATTTTCTTCAAATAAATCAACCATCAAAGTGTCATCTCCTTTAATGGCTTGATCAACATTTGGATTATATTTCAATTTATATACCTTGATAAATTCTTTTTTTTGTGATGCTTGAATATAATCAGTAAGTAATATTTCCGTAGCATTACCTTTTTTCACCTTATCTGTAATAGGTAATTTTCTATGCTGCTCTGCATATTTAGCAAAGCCTAAACTTTTATATTTTTCTTTTAACCTAGATATTCTAAACTGAGTATAATGGTGATTAATTATTTTTTTTGCCATCCATTCTATTAACTCATCATCTACAGCTGTAATTTCAGTAAGTTCCCTGTGGCATTTCATATAGGAATCTGGCAAATCATTTGCAGCAAGCCATTTCCCATAAGGATGTGAATTATCTGGATGCTTCCCAATTAACAGTTCTTGTTTCGTCATAATTTTTAGTTTAAAACAAAGGAAAAATCATTTTACTGCTTTAAAACTGGCAGAAACAGTATTGTAGTAGCGCAATCCAGCTACATATTCTGTTGCTCTGTACAATTTCAAGTATTACTCTAACACAAATGTAATTAATGTTTTTGACGGTTACAAGTTAATCTGAATTTATTAGAAGGCTTGGTATTAATTGGAGGGTACTAAAAAACTTTTTATAGAAAATTACCCCTCTACTGATAGTTCTGAGAAGAGTAAAATCTGATTTTTGGGATGCCCTTCATTATATTGTTTACCTATAAATATCTTTTTGAAAAGAATGGTAACTACTGCTATTTTTCTTTCTACCTTAAAGGAAGAAAAAAAGCACTCTGTAAATCGACATTGATACTAAGTAAGTTACAAAGAAAATATGGGGCTGGCGGTAACCGTCAGCCCTATTTTTTCATGCCCATTTTTGAAAACTTTGCAACCGAAGAAAGAAAAATAATCTATTGGAACAAAGGAATATTAGTATGGAAGAGAACAGAAATGATATTGAGATACTCAAAGCAATGATAAAGGAAAACTTTGAGGAACAACGAAAACTGATTGCCAAGCTGGAAACGGCTCTGGAAGCAGTAACCAGTTTCAACGGCAAGCAAATGCTGGACAGCCGGGATATGCGCCTAATGCTGAAAGTATGCGACCGGACACTGATCCGCTGGCGTAATTCCGGCAAACTCCCATTTTTCAAACTCAGCGGCAAGATTTACTTCTGGGCTTCTGACGTATATAAATTCCTGAGAGAAGAATATCTAAACGAAGATTTCATATCCGATTCTATTAACTCATAAATAAAAATTCACATGGAAAATCAAGCTAAAGTAATCGTCATAGAACGAAACAAATTCGCATCACTTGTCAAATCACACCGCAAATGTCTTCAGATGCTGAACATCCTGGCCTACATCTACACAGTTAAGGAAGTAAGCCTGACCCTGACCTTGCAGGAAATCTGTGAAGTCCTGCACATGACTCCCGAGGAAGTGGAGATACAGCGACAGAAAGGATATATCCGCTTCACGACACAGAAAGGGATGACCGTCTATGAAATCACGGACCTGCTCCGATTGGAGAATATGCTGGAGATGGGGAGTGTCTATCGTAAGATTGACAAAAAAGTAATGAATCTCGAACCTCTAAATAATGAATAAACAATGAAAGAAGAAGAGCAAGACAAGAAACAGCGGAAGCGTCTGGTACACGCTTCTCTGTTTAGTGGATTCGGCGCCCCAGACCTGGCTGCCGAATGAATGGGATGGCAGAATGCCTTCCATTGTGAGATAGACGATTTTTGTAATACCATTTTAAATTACTGGTTTAAAGATGCAAAAAGTTATACAGATGTCACAACGACAGATTTCAGAGAATGGAGAGGAAAAATCAATGTCCTTACAGGAGGTTTTCCTTGTCAACCATTCTCTGTCGCAGGCCAAAGAAAGGGAGCGGATGATAACCGTTACCTCTGGCCTCATATGCTCAGGGCCATACATGAGATCAGGCCCGATTGGGTCATTGGTGAGAACGTTGCTGGCATCCTCACGATGGTACAGCCCGGCCAGGAGACTGAAGTGGGAAGTCAGTCCACTCTATTCGGAGAGAGTGAGCCTGTATTTAAAAGACGGCAGCAATATGTTGTTGAAACCATTTGCCGTGATCTTGAACGTGAAGGATATTCCGTCCAGCCGGTACTTATACCGGCTTGTGCCATCGGAGCTCCCCACCGCCGGGACCGGGTATGGTTTATTGCCCACCGTGACAGCCCAGGATTACAAGCGCAGGGGACCGAACAGCCGCCAGCAGGGATTGCCGGAGATGATCCATGAAATACTCCTTCCCACTCCATTGGCTACGGAGATACACCATCCGGAAAGGGGGCACAAATGGAAACAGGCCCATGCTCCATCCCTGCACAGCCAGCTCAATGGGGAGAAGAAACCCAACGGATTGAGCGACTTTCTGGACTTTTACGGGATGCTGCTGCCCACCCCGGTAGCCAGCGATGCCGGGGTGGGTGCGGTAATGGGGGAAAACGACAAGATCATAGTGACACCGAAAGGAAAGGTGAGAAAGATCAATCAGAAAGGCCATGTCTGGAGTGTAGGGCTTGGGAGGATGGCGGAGCTTCTGCCCACTCCGACAGCGAGGGACTGGAAGGGCGCGGCAAGCCCGGAAAGTCTGGAGAAGAGAGGCCGGATACCGGAAAAGAACAGCCTGCCCGATTTCTTCGCCCGGACTGGAAAGAGTTTCCAGCTGAATCCCCTGTTTGTAGCCGAGATGATGGGCTTCCCCCCCGACTGGACGATATCTCCTTTTCTCGGTGAAGACAGGCATCCATTAAAGGATACGGGAACGCTATCGTCCCCCAGGTAGTCTACGAGATATTTAAAGCAATAGAAGAAACCTATAAATTAAACAGTCATGAATAAAGTATCAATATTTGAACATCCTGAGTTCGGACGCATCCGGACACTGGAAATTGACGGGAAAATATGGTTCTGCGCCTCAGATGTTGCCGCCGCACTTGGCTACTCCAATCCGAGAGATGCCGTCGTAAGACATTGTAAACCAATGGGCGTCGTGGTTTACGACACCCCTACACGCAGTGCCGTCCAGAAAATCAAGTACATCAGCGAAGGGAACGTATACCGGCTGATTGCCGGTAGCAAGCTGCCTTCCGCTGAGAAATTCGAAAGCTGGATATTTGATGAACTGGTTCCCGAAACACTAAAGAACGGTGGCTATCTTCTTAAGAAGAATGGCGAAACGGATAATGAACTACTTGCGCGTGCCATATTGCTCGCACAGAACCGTATAAAAGAGCGAGATAGCCGTATTTCAGCATTGGAGAAGGAGAACAACTATGCTATCCTGAAACTCAAGCTACAGGCCCCAAAAGTTCAGTATTATGACAAAGTCCTCCAATCCCAAAGTACCTACACGACCACACAGATAGCGAAAGAATTGGGAATGACTGCCGGTATACTGAACAAACGGCTTCGATGGGCAGGCATCCAGTTCCGTCAATCCGGTCAATGGCTGCTCAAAGCTCCTTATCAGAATCAAGGCTATACGGCAACCCGGACCCATGTATGGGAAAGCCGCACAGGAGAAACCGGCACGGCCATGTTAACCGTTTGGACGGAAAAGGGCCGGTTATTCATACATTATCTCTTTGAGGCTTATCTGGTATAGCCGGAATATAAGACCGGGATAAATAAAAAAGCTACTGAAACAAAAATTCAGTAGCTTTTTTATTTTATTGCTTTCAATTGATACTATCTCAACCGTGGTCCCGTTTTCTTCTTTTCTTTCACAGGCACAATCTCTTGTCGGGGTGCTTCTTGCGGCCTTATCCTTTCACTTACAGTCTCACTCTGAAGAAGCCTGTTTAAATACCGGAGATCCTTCAGCAATTTCTGTTTGCATTCTATCTCCAGGGAATGGGCCATATTTGACATCGGGCTGGTACTTTTCTTGACAAGCGGACCGTTCAGGAGATCATCTTCTATATACAGGGTACAACGCTTCAAAATCCCTTCAATATCCTTCGGCGTTTCAGCGGCATCAATCGCCTCCTGAATGGCCTTATAATTCTTATTCATATAACAGGCCTTATACAAGTCATCGGCATGCCAGTCAAAGAAATGAAGATAGTTTTTTCCCAGTTGCTGGTTATACTCTTTTATATCGCTTTCCACAACCCCTTTCTTCTTGTCAAGATATTGCTGCAATTGTTCGATCCTTAAATCACTTTTATCCATTGTTGTCCGATTTATAGTTCCATGTCTGTTTCAGTTTCGCTCTGAAAGGATATATCCAGTTCTCTTTCCTGATGGAAATTATCCGCTATCACGAATTTAATCTCCGCATTCTTGCTACTTCGGTTATGATAGAAGAGCGTGAATACCTGGCGGCAGGGATCGCTGTCATCCAACTCCGCTATCGAATCCAACGGTTGCATCTCCCGGTTCACCAGATAGACCTTCTTCTTGTCGTACACCTCGCCGCTGCCCTCCATCTGTATATAACCGATTTGATAGCCGGCTTCCTCATAGTTTCCGCTACGATTGAGTGTCAGACGAATCTCCACGGTTTCATCCGGGGAAATGGTCTTCTGGAGATACCAGGACGTTAGTGAGAAATCATAAGCCTGCTGTACTTCCAATTTATCATCACAGCCACCTAACAGGCAAAGCAATGTGAGCATGATACCACTTATTATTAATTTCATCTTCATGATTTTACGTATTACTAAATGAATAATTTACTTGATTGAGTCCGTTGTCGGCTAACGCCTGATGCCCGTTTTTATCTTTCTTTCAGGCGGCTCTTCTCTCTTCTTTTCTGTTTTATTAGCCGTCTGTTGCAAATTCTCTTCGGGAGGCGTTTGCGCAAGGATATTCGCGAATTCCTGGTAATCCCTAACCAACTGCTGCATACACTCCAACTTCAGGAAATGGGCAACATTCGTTGTCCGGCTGGAACTGTTACAATCCACCTGACCGTTCAACAGTTTGCTCTCACAGTAAGCAATATTGTCCTCAACAATATTCCGAACCTTATCCATGTCCTTTGCCCCGTCCACCGCCTGCCGGAGTATTTTATAACACCCGGACATAAAATGAGACTTATACAGGCTCTCCGCATTCCATTCGAAAAAGTGCAGGAAATTCCCATTCATCTTCTTGCTTTGTTCACGTATGTCCCGGTCTTCCCGGTTTATTTTCATATCCAGCCAATGAAGCATCTCATCCACGTTCCAATTGCCTTGTTCCATACTATTGCCGCTAATTAAAAATGTACTTGACACCGACAGCTACCGCCGTGTGGAAATTCCCCACGGATGATCCGAAGAATATCCTCTGGCGGACATTGAAAAGAAAAACCAGCCTGTCGGAGAGGAACGCCTCCATCTCGAAAGCCGGGGCAAAACCATAAATGAAGCATCCGTCATTCTTTAAAGCCGCCCCGTCATAGAGCAGCTTACAGTTCCAGTTGGTCGTCTCATAACCCGCCAGAGCGGAAAGACCGGCAGAGAAGAACACGTTCCTGCCACGGTCCGAGAAGAACGGCACGAAATAGCCTACCTCTCCGGTAAACTGCGCTTTGGGAATCGCAATGTCCTTGTAGGAATAGTGCTTCTTCACATAATCCGCCCCGAACAGCCAGCGGGAATGGTTCCGGTTATACCGGCTCAGAGCCACTCCGAGCTGAAAGTTACCACGCAGATGCTTCACATTCGAACCGAAGTCGTCCACACCGCCTAACGTGAGCTGGATACCTTTCTGTCCCGGCAGGTAACGCTGGGCAAAGCATTCGCCTGCCGCAAAGGGCAGACAAATGCATAACATAATAAATAAAACTCTTTTCATGATTACTCACCGATTAATTCATTCACAATACGCGCATCCACCAGGTCACTGTTCTCCATATAGAACCGCTGGTGACGGCCTCCCCCTTTCTCGTAAATTTCCACTTCCAGCAACTTGTCGTCAGGAATGACAATCTTCGGGAAGGCATACACGATACGTCCCGTGCTCTTTCCCTCGATGCGTGTCAGGGCATTGAGCGTGCGTACCGGTTCAATATAAGTTTCCTGTTGGGCCGTCCTTTTGGCTATCTTCTTATCCACTATCTTAAACCGCACGAAATCCACATCGAAAGGTACATTGGAATTGTTCGTCAGGGAAACATGAAAGAATATCAGGTCCTTATGCACATAAATGCCCTTCAAAAGAGCCTGCATCCCGAACTGCCTGCACCCGATATGCTTCACGTCCCTGCGGTCCAACCGGTGGATGGTGTACATCACGCTGGCAATGACCGTCGGATCTTCCTCGCCCAGTTCCGTGACACGGATGGAACTGCCTCCCTTCTTTTCTCCCCCGTTCGGGTTCATCCACTGGTCCATATTGATATTCAGCGTGGAAGGCTCTTCTTTATAAACGACATTGAAGGAGAAGAAAGAGCCGTCGCCGGTAATAACCGAGAAGTTCGTCTCGCCCGGAAACTCCTTCACCGCCGCCTTGATACGCACCACATTCTCGACCCCGTCAGCTTTACCTGCGATGATATTGTTACTTCCCAGGTCCACGTAACGAACTTCAGTGGGAAAGAGGATATGCACCGTCTTCCCGAAAGTAACCTCTATCTTATAAGGAGTGATATGCTGGCCCGCCGTCAGAATCCTGACGGGATTTGCCGGTCTTTCTTCCTGTGCGAAACCGGATACCGAGGCCAGTACAGCCATCAATAATGCTATTACTATTTTCATTGTCTTATCTTTTTTATTAAAGTGAATAATCCGTTATTGTTTCTTTGTGACCAGCAGCACCTTATATCCGGCTTTCAGCGTCACCTTGACCGCACGAACCCGCCCGGCAATCAACCGCGTGCCGCCCTGCATGACTCCGCGCGTCAAGTCCATGACCACCTGCTGTCCAGCAGAACGTGCGAATGATACGCTGTTTCCCATGCTCTCGCTGACCGTCCCAGCCACATCCTTTGCCGCATTGCGGGTTTCCGATCCGGGAACGAAAATCCCTTTTTGCCCGTCTATATCGTAAGTCGCCAACTGCACGGGGATGATATTTCCGGCATACTCGATGCTGCTGATCAGGATATCCAGACGCTCTCCCTGTATGACCGCCGCACCCGTTACCAGACTGTTCTCCGGAACGGTAATACTTCCTGCCTGCAGAGGTTGCAGCAACCGGAGTCTTACCCTGCCTCCCTGCTCAATGGTCTGGTTCTCTGAAATGCAGGCGGCGATGGTATTCGTCCCCATTTGGTAGCTGCTCCCGACAGCAGTATTAAAACCGTAATTCCTCTCGACAGTGAGCGAAGCGATAAAAGCGGAATCCGTAACAGGTTGTGAAAGGCCGGAAGTCGTCTGATACTCCGCCCGCTGAACCGGAACAACTTCCGTGGGTTCTTCTCCGACAACTTTCTCCTGAACCGTATCCTTGTCAGGGTTCAGATACTTTGCCGCCATCCTGTAGGAACGCTCCATCAGTTCTTCACGGGTAGCCGCCTTGCTCTTTTCCTTTTCCGCCTCTTCCAGTTTTTTATTCAGTTCGTTCACTTTTCTTTCCAGATCGCCGCTTGCCGTCTCTTTGGGAGTTTCATAGAAATCATCCAACTGCCCGGAGATTTGCTCGTAGGTATTAACGGACTGTTGTAACCGGTCTCCGTCCTTTTCTTTTTCACTGGTATCGGATGATTTTCCATTATTCATCAATGTCCCGGCAAGCTGCTCCAGCGACTTCATCCGGCTTTCTTCCTCCACTTCCGCCTGCTGCTTCTCATAGGCGGCGGTTTTCTTGTCAACCAGTTTGGCCGTGGTAGGCTCCGGCACGTTCACATTGAATCCTGAATTTCCGGGAGCTTCCGTCCCGTTTTCCTTGCCGGTGGGGGCAAATATTCAGTACATGACTCCCAGGAAGACCAGCACAAAGGTCGGAATCACAATGAACTTCCTTCTTTTTTCCATCTCTTCCGGTGTGAGCACCTTCTTCTCTTTTTCCGGTTCTTCCTTCAAGGCTCTGCCGTTTTCCGGCTGTACCGCCGTTTCTTCTGCCGCTTCGGGCTTTTCCAAATCTTTATCTTCCATTACTCGTTGGTTTTAGGGTGATACATTATACTGTCTTTATCCGCCCGGTGGGTGGAGTCCGCCGGATGGACAAACGGCAGCTCCTTTTGTGTGCCGTGGGAGAGAAAACGCCCGAAAGCGCGTGTTACGGTGATAGCACATAGAACGGTACTGATAACCAGCATGCCCACAAGCACTCCCTTACGCTCTTTTTCGGACAGCTCCTCGCAAACGTTTTTCAGTTTTTCGCTGATCTCTGTCTTTATCTTCCTGCTTTTCATTATCTTATTATATTAGCGTTCAACGGTCCTTATATCCCTGTTTTCCAGGATCTCAAAGCGTTCCGCCATGAAGCCTTGCGGATTGTTATCCGACCTGACCGTACTCTGCAGGAAGCAACGGGTGACCAGGGAACGCTCGGTGATATTGCTGTTTCGGATAATCACCTGCCGGGCAAAGGTGGTGATCCGGTACGGATAGTTATCGAAGTCACACTGTATGCTGTCCACCAGAACAGTCTGGTTAATATTACCGCTGATCAGACGATTATAATAGCCTTTCTCGTTCCAATCCCGGTAATAACTATAAAGACTCTTGTCCGCCAGATACATGGCCCGGTTGATATTGGATTCGATAGCGGCCTTATCAGGAGCCAGCGTGAAAAACAGTTCATGCATGCGGCGCACATGCTCGCGGGCCTCCACCGGACGGTTCAATGCCGCATCTTGGGATAACGCCACTATGAGTGACTTGCCCTGATCCAATACATATACCTTCTCCCGTTGCTGGTTGGCAAAGAGATAGGACCTTCAAATGGCATACGTAGTCAGCGAGGCGCAAATGCCTAGAAAGACCAACGTGAACAGACGGATCTGCCTGAACGAGGATTCGATGTTTTTTAAACTTTTAAATTCCATACTACTATGATTTTTTCAATTTCTACTTTTTCAATAATACAGCACTGACATTTCCCGTTGAAGCACCCGCCGCAGCACCGGCTACATTGGTCACCTTGGATGCCGTATTGTTGACATTCCGGTTATAGGAACTCATACCTCCCGCCTGGACAATCCAGTTCGAAACAGTCGGCACACAAAAATATCCGATAATGCCGATGACCATGAATATCAGATAGATGGCCGAGGAACCGTCTACGTCGATGATACTCATCGGATCGGCCATCAGGTTCATCTCTTCCTGCAGGATGAGCGTCTGTATCTTGGCAAGCATCGCCCCGAACAGGTCTGATACCGGCAGCCAGAGATAGACACTGATATAGCGTGCCAGCCATTGGATGAGCGTGTTCTGCAGCCCGTCAAAAACACTCAGGGCAAAGGCTATCGGCCCCAAAATGCTCAAGACTATCAAAAAGAAGGTACGGATCGTGTCGATGACCAGCGAGGCAGACTGGAAGAGAATCTCCAGCAATTTGCGCATGACCATCTGGACAATACCTTGCAGGGAGAAGGCATACGAAACCTCATACATGGTCTGCAAGGCCGTATGTTCCTCCTCACTCCAGCCCATGTTATCCAGTTCCGCATCCAGCTCCTCATTGGAAACAAAGACACGTCCGGTCATCATCGTCTTAGCCATCATGTCCGCACGGAGCTTGTCCTTCTCCTGCTGGTACTTCTGCAAGTCGAAGGTCTGGTCACGGAGCAGCATTCCGGTTCCCTGAACGATGGGGCTAAAGATACCGTTGAGAGTTCCCAGTACCATCACGTCAAAGAAAAGGATACACATGCCCAGGACAAAAGGCCGTAACATCGAAAAGACATCGATGGGCTCCGCACGGGAGAGAGACTGCCAGACACGGTAAGCGATATAGAACAAAGCCCCTAATGCAGCGAGTGCCATCGCTATGTCCATCATCGGGTGGCAGAGTTTGGTCATCGTATCATAGAGATTCCGAAGAATCTGGTGCATATTTTCAAATGAAATGGATAATAATACCATAATTGATTCTTTTAAAATTGTAGACTACCAATAACGCTCATCCTTGCCGTACAGGTCGAATACCTGTTGCTGCTCGTTCTTCTCCTTGGCACGCAGGTAGGATACATGCAGGTTCTTGCGGGTGTAGTAGTTGGCCAATTCCTTGTAATGTGTCATTTCCCTATATACCCGGTTCACCAGGTCGATGCGTTCCTTGTCGTTCATGGACATGCCGGTGGGGTTGATGATATTTTTCAGCTCTGCAATGCTGCGGCTGCTCTTCTTCATGATGGTGTTATAACCGGCAGCTATCGCATTCAGTTCCCGCTGGCTGAAATTCTTGTCGGTCAGCATCTTGCCGAAATTGTTTACATAAATTTCAGAAATGTCACTGAGCATCAGGACGGACTCTTTTACTTTCTCACTGCCGCTGATCAAGTCATTCACCTTACGCAGTTTATCATAATACTCACGCCCCTGTTCGAAAATCTTTGAGGTCTCTTTCCATGTGGAAAGTGCATTTTGAGCCGTTTCAGATGTTTCCACCATTTCATTGACACTGTTCACGATACCCTGGACGAGGTTGCCCGGATCGCTGACCACCCATTGTGCCTGCACGCTTGCCGGTACCATAAAGGGCGACAGGACAAACAACATGCTTAAAATTCTCTTTTTCATTGCTTCTTGATTTTAATCGTTTATTTTTTCTTTTTTTTCTCTTTAGCCAGCACGCGGATCGCCTGCTCCATATTACCACCCAGCTTCTCGGTCATTTGTGTGACTTCCAACTTTTCGGTTTCTTCTGTGGTATAGGTGAGATACTCCTCGACAGAGGTCTCTGTTGCGTAGACAGCAGACTGGACACCACCCAGACCAATCCAAACTTCCTTATACTTCCTTGCCGGATCGTTAGCCTGATTGATAGACAGGATTTGTCCTTTTTCTTTGTCGGTCAGTCCGAGCAGGGACTGTACGGAGTCAAACTTGTTGATATACTTTCGCTGATCCAATAGAATCTTGCAATCGGCATTGTTGATGATGGTGTCCTTGATAATGGGACTTGACACGATATCATCCAACTCTTGAGTGACAACCACAGCCTCACCGAAGTACTTTCTAACCGTTTTGTACAAAAACTTTACATAATCAGCCATACCTTCCCGTGCGATAGCCTTCCAAGCTTCTTCCACAACTATCATCTTCCGAACCCCATGCAAACGTCTCATTTTGTTAATAAACGCCTCCATGATGATGACAGTCACGACCGGGAAAAGGATTTTGTGCTCCTTAATTTCGTCAATTTCAAATACCACAAAACGCTTGTTCAACAGGTCGAGCTGCTCATCCGAATTCAGCAGATAATCATATTCTCCACCACGGTAGTATGGAGCCAATACATTGAGAAAATTAGTGAGGTCGAAATCTTTCTCGCGGTAATGCTTCTCCTCCAGTATTCCACGGAACTCTCCCTGTACGAACTCGTAGAAGGTATTGAAGGAAGGAACCAGCTCCTCCTCCTTTATCTTTTCAAGAAACAGGTTGACCGCCATCGAAAGGGCCACTTCCTCGGCACGGGTAATGACTTCCGTATCCCTTTTCCAGAGTGACATGATCAGTGTTTTAATGGACTCTTTCTTCTCCAGATCAAAGACCTTATCCTCGGTAAAGAATGGATTAAAAGCTATCGGGCGTTTTTCACTATAGGTATAATACACACCGTCCTTACCGTTTGTACGCTGATGGATCAGGTCGCATAAGCCCTTGTAACTGTTACCTATATCGATCAATATAATGTGGGTGCCCTGTTCCCAATATTGCCTGACGAGATGGTTCATAAAAAACGACTTGCCCGAACCGGATGGCCCGATGACCAGCTTGTTACGGTTAGTTGTAACACCGCGACGCATCGGTTCGTCCGAAATATCCAGATGCAGGGGCTTCCCGTTTGTTCGGTCTGCCATTTTGATACCGAAGGGCGACAGGGAATCCGCATAGTTTGTCTCTTCCGTGAAAAAGCAGACTCCCTGTTCGATGAAAGTAAAAAAGGACTCCTCCGAAGGGAAATCCCCCTCACCGCCGGGAATGCCCGCCCAATACAAGGCAGGCGCGTCAATGGTATTGTAACGGGGCTTGCATCCCATCAGGGCCAGGGCGGAACCGGTATCGTTCTTTATCACCTTGAGCTTCTCCCGGTTGTCCGACCATGCCATGACATTGCAATGGCAACGGATGGCGGTCAACCCGAAAGAATGCGCCTCGTCCAGATACGCGTCAATCCACTGCTTGTTGAGCTGGTTGGCACGGCTGTACTTGGAAAGCGAGTGCATGTTACGTGCCGTCTTCTCAAAGCGTTGCAGGATTTCTGCCGAATCATCAATGAACAGGAACTGGTTATAGATATGGTCACAGGAGAGCATCAGCCCCACAGGAGCGGCAAAACTCAGACGGCAGTCACTGCGGTCGGTAGAGTATTTCTCATAACGGGTATCCGTCTGGACACTGTCGGGAAGATCATCCACGTCGGAAAGCGTATGCACGCAGAGCGTATTGTCCCCGATGCGCATCTTGGACGCGCTCATCTGTATATCCTTCAGTGTGGTCGTGTCCTGTTGTGAAAGAGAAAAATATTTCTCGATTAGTCCGGCCTGTTGCGGTGTGCCGACAATCTCATCGGTGGTCAACCGTTCCAGACGGATAAAGGCCGAGTCATTCAGGATGCGCTCGAACTGGTCGACACTCTCCAGAAAGCGGCTGACCGCATCCTTGTCCCGGACTTCCTTCGGAATGATATTCCCCCGGCAGAGGATGGAGAAATTGCTCCGGCTGCGGCTGCGCTCCCTGGACGTCTTGGTGATGAACAGGTAAGAAAAATGATTTAAATAAGGCCGTTCATTGAAATGCAGCTCGAAAGAACGGTCCAGAAAGCTCATCCCATCTTTATGCGTGTCGGCCCTGTAATTCTCTTTCAGGAACCAGTCCTGGCGGTGTACTATCGTATAGTTCGGCAGTACCTTGACTGCCTTTGTTCATGTGCCGTGCATGGATACATAATCTGCGGAAGTGACCGTGAACAGCTCCGGCAGAAAGACCTTGAAGCCGATGGTCACGTCCGCGTCCTTGGAGAGGATGTACCCTTCCTCCACGGACAGGATCGGAAACTTACTTTCCAGCGTTGCGGCTTTTAATATATTTCTCATGAATGCGTTTTTTAAATAAGGAAGATATACGTTTGCGATTGATGATATAGGACGGGTGGTACTTGACTGCGGCCAGCTTCATCAGGCCGTTGGGACCATACTTCTTGTTCAGGTGGAACACCCCGAAGATCAGAGAGAAAGCGGAGAGGACACCGAAACCGATACAGAACCACCGGTCAATACCTATCATATAGAAGATGACGAACAGCAGGAAAATGGCCAGCAAGCCCCCGACAAAGAAGTACAGGTATTGTGCCTGCAAGCCGTTGAATTCCACGTTGCGTCCGATTCCCTTGTTGATATTGTATTCCATAGCCTGCTATATTACAGGAAGAAGGAACGAAGGACTGTCGCCGCGACGATGAGGAAGACGCAGGCTCCAAACCAGCTCCCGGCGGTTTTACCTGTGTCGGGGTCGCCGCTGCTGAACTTCGAATATACCTTAATGGCACCTATCAGCCCCACAATAGCCCCTGCCGCATATATCAACTTGGTGGCGGGGTCAAAATAACCGGTAAGCATGGATGTAGCCTTTGTTATACCGGCACTTCCGTCCCCTTCGGCATAGGCACCCAGGGTGGAAACAGCTATTCATGCGATAAGCGCAACCGTCTTTTTAAAATGTCTTTTCATATGCAATCTAATTTTTAGTGTGAATAAAAAACTCCTTTCAAGTGAACCGCAGGAAACTTCCTGCGGTTCACTGCTTGCAACCACGATGTCTTTTGGGAATCAACCTGAGTCATAGTAACCAATCATAGGTACCTCCGTTTTTAAGGGGTTAATCACTCTTTTAATGTTCTCTCCGGTAAAGGAAAAGGATCAACCGGAATCATAGAAGCCTCTCATATCTCTATATCTTCTTTTCTAACAGGTTATACACTACGTTTCAAGAACTCGTCCTGCCCGGATCAACCGGAGTCAAAGAAATCTTTCATGCTTTTTCATCTTTTTAGGTTATACATTCTGTTTTAAAACTCGCTGCACCCGGATCAACCGGAATCATAATACTGTCTCATATTCCTTACTTGTTCTATTTATTCGGGCACATGCTCCCTAATATCAAATTCCCGGAGAATGTCGTCCCTATTCTTTCCTGTCAATAAATGGGGCTCGCCCCGGTCCACATACAAGCGCATATAGCGTTTCAGTTTATCACTGCTTCCCAGGACGCTCGCCTGCAGTACCCTTTCCATGTTCGTGCCTTCCAGCTTTTGGAAAGTCTGCCGGGCCTGTTCCTGTTCCGCTTCCGTAAGTTCGTCCGATGCCATTGCTTTCTCAATCATATCCATATCGTCAAAGGTGACACCGGTTGCCCGGTGGGGATTGCTCCGCTGTACGTATCCTGTAATCTCGTAGCGTTCGGGAATCTCCTCTTTTTCTTCACCGGAAGAAGGAGAGGCCTCCCGCACATAATCAATTTCAGGATAATTCAGTTTTTGAAAAGGAGCCGGGACTTCCGGGAATTTCGTATTCTTATCAAGGGGTTCGCGCACTCGGAGAACCGGCTCTGTTTTCTTTTCGGGAGTAAAGGTATCACTCTTTTCTATGCCTGATTCAGGCTGTCCGCTATTGTCATCTATTGTCAGTGATTGTCGTATTTGGTATCGGCTTTTGCCTATTATTTCCGTCTCAGATGAGGAAGCTGCCGGATGGATGGCGGCAGGCGTAGCCCGACGTTCCTTCCTGTCCTTTCTGCCTCTCCATGTGAAAATGCTGCCTGTATGCACATACTTTTCAATACTCAGGTAAGAGGCATAGATGAACAGGATAATAAAAAGGTATTCCATGTCCTTATGATTTTAGTGATTGGTAATACTTCTCCAGCACGGCATTTATCAATCCGCCGTTCTCTTCGAAATGATGTGCCAGCACCTGGTTTACAAAACCGGCTACGGTCACTTCGCCACGTCCTACCGCCCATACCAGGGACGAGATGCGACGATGCAGGCCGGCATCAATATGCAATGATTTACGGGATTTGGTTCTAACCGTATTCAGGAAGGACGCCCTGTAAGCGTCGATTTCCCCGGTGGTAAAGACCGGAGCTTCGCTGCTCCCGGGAATCGCCTCTACCGTATCCTCCGGCTTCGGGGATGCACTCGTTGCAGGGGAGTCCGGTCGTATCGTCCCTTTTCTGGCGACAATATCCAATATGGCCTTCTCGTCAATGCTCCGGGGGTCAAATTTCTTTTTTCCGCTGTCCATAATTCCTTTTATTATAAGGTATGGGAGGCATCCAGATGTGTTACGGCACATAACTCATTTATCAGTTCACAGAGGCCCGAACCTTTTATCTGGCGGTTGTCGGGAGGGAACAGCGTGGAACGGAAGATACTGTTCTTCAGGGAGCTCAGCTCCTTGTTATAGCGTTTGGTATCCGGTATCCGTGACTCCAGCAGGCGTAACTCCGCTTTTTGTATGACGCGGTTCCAGGACTCGTAGCTTTCTGTCCGTTCACGCTTGTCGACCATGTTCCAGAAAAGATAGATGCCTTTCAGGTTACAGTTGTGCCTGGCAATCAGTTCTTCCTCCACCACCTCGGCAAACTGGAGGGAACTTTGCATGACGACATTATCTGCCTTTAGGGGGATGAAAATGTAATCTATTGCGGAAATGGTATGGACAACCCCTTCGCTGCGGAGGGTTCCCGGAAGGTCGAACAGTACGACATCAAAGACGGCATCCTGCTCTTCGATGTAGAGGTACAGGTCTTCTATAGCTTTCTCCGGATTGCTTTTGATTACCGGATAGGAACGTTTCCGGATTTGTTCATGCTGCCGGTAGAGGGCCACTTTGAGAAAATCACTTTCCTGCACGCTTTCTATGTCCCGGTCACGCATCCGGGAGATGCTGTGCTGGGGGGAGTCGCAATCCACGATACCCACCTTCAGACCTTTCTGGTAGTGAAGGATACTGGCCACCAGAACTGTGAAGGCAGACTTTCCGACTCCTCCTTTCTGGCTGGCAAAGGCAATTAATAACGGTTCTTTTTTCATACGATTTCTTTATATAATCAGATAAAAATATAATGCTGTAAAACTGTAATACTTATAATTGTATATCGTTCTACACTGCAAAAGAAAGGAATGCCGGGAAAAGATGAAATACCCTGTCACGGATAGTCATGGATAGTCAGGAATTGACAGGAGGAAACGCCGTCAGGCAGACAGGAAAGGTTGCAATGAAAAAAGAAAAATCCCTGCCTCATCTTTGAAGCAGGGACTAATAATAAAGGAGCGATACCGGTTACCGGACGTAACCGGCGGCTTGCAAGTCCGTCAGGAAATGTTCAGGGGTATCGGTGGCAACTGACACGCCATGCAGCTCCCCGTAACGCCGGGCAAAATTCTCCATATACTCCTGATCCGTGCAATCATAGTCGAACCGGCTCCCCTCACGGAGCAGCCGGACGAACTCTTCCGGGCTGGCGGCGGTTATCTGACCGCCATCCAGCAAATGATAAGTCTGTATCATACCGCTAACTTTTTAGTTCTAAGTTTAAAAAATAATTTCTGTTTCCCGTCCAGGAAGGGTAACCCCTCCAGTGTCATCCGGCTGGGAAGGCTGGATCTTTTCGCAAAGGTAATCAATCCGTTCAAGAGCCGGATCCAATTCTCCATCTTTGTGAAATTAGTCGTACCGGAATGCTGGCGGAACTCAACGGTCCGGTGCCTGGAATAAGCCTCAAAATTGACCTTGTGGTACCGGTCATTATTAAAGACCTCCCGCAGGCCGTCTATCGTCCTTACCGATTTGATTCTCTCGTCGGAAACACCAGAGAGGGTTTTGCAGTAGGTATTGTTCCGGCGTGTCCTTGGCATAAAGGCATCAATCAGGTGTTCGAGATGCTTGTAGGTCAAAGCCAGATTCTTCCAGGTGTCCAGATTGAAACCAGCCGCATCCATATGGACATGGAACCCGCAGCTGTCATTCACTTTTGCATTACAGATGTCAAGCACCCAGCATACCATTTCCAGCTCTTTCAGGCCATTCTCACCCACCAGTATCGGGCTGACCAGCTCAAAAGTATTATTTCCCTGCAGGCTGCTGTCCGTCACCAGCTTCCAATGATCCCTGGTCGTGTGATTATAACCCTCAACGGCAACATGGATGCCGGCCTCCCTCAATTCGCGTGCCAGTCTTTCCATATTACAGTTATAGGCTTCAATCTCAATACCGAACTTGTGGGTGAAGGTGTAATCCATCAGGGCGGTTGCTGCCCTGTTCAGCAAGACTCCACCTTCTCTTTCAAGCATTTTCTTCTCAACATTATATACAAAACCATAGTTGCCGCGTGTCACCAAATCGGCAATTTCCCTGCGCGTCAGGCCCAGACGGAGCAGCTGCTCAATCTTGCTCGTCTTGGTGGTACTCTGTTCTAAGATATTTCTAATTTGTTCGTTCATAGCTTTTTATCCTTTATTATTATACCACTAAGGTAGCATAATAAACCCACATGTCATAGCATTAGAAGCCTTATTGTCAGACTGTTAGCTTAGTTTAGCTAAGGCTAAATACCCTTATTTTATGTATCCGATTATAACATTGCAGCAATCTACAAGGACAGCAATCTACAGTTCAGGGAACCTGTCTTTTTTCTCATCGTTTCCCCGGTTAGGGAGATTAGATAATTATGCTTATTTTTGTGCTGCGAAAACTTAACCCGTAACAAATAGATTATGATGAAATACCTGATTGTGTCCGACATACATGGCTCGTTACCGGCACTGGAACAGGTGCTGGCATTTTACAGGGAACAGCAATGCGGAATGCTCTGTATTTTGGGAGATATCCTAAATTATGGTCCCCGGAACGGGATACCTCAAGGACTTAACCCGAAAGGAATCGCAGAACGTCTCAATGCGATGGCCGGTGAGATTGTCGCCATCCGTGGAAACTGTGATTCGGAGGTGGACCAGATGCTGCTGGACTTTCCCATCCTGTCCGATTACACCCTGTTGGTGGATAATGGAAAACGTTTCTTTCTCACCCACGGACATATCTACAATGAGGACAGACTGCCGAAGGGAAGGTTCGATTGTCTTTTTTATGGTCACACCCACCGGTGGAAACTTGAACGGACTGAGCATACAGCGGTCTGCAATACCGGCTCCATCACTTTCCCGAAGGACGGGAACATGCCAACATTCGCTATTTACTGTGATGGTACGGTATCCGTTCACCGGCTGGACGGCAGCAGGCTCAAGGAACTTTCTCTCTGATGGGGAATGTATAATAACAGCCTTTTATAATTGCTTATCCATTATACAAATATAGCAATATCCAAAACGCCAATTATTCAGTTGTCACTGTGTAACATTCCAAGAGACTACAGATATAATAGTATTCGGATTATCCGATTATCAAAATATTCAGTTCTCTGAATATTCAATTATCACGAAAAATAAGCCATCTGATGTGTCGGATAATCGTAGAATGCTCTACTATTACAGGAAGCTACAGCCTATTCCGCCTCCGGAATATTGGCAAAAAACGCCAACTTTCCTGAAGAAGTAGACCGAAATCGGAAGAGGTTGCCATCGGGAGGGAGGCACCAGTCGGGGCAATCTACAGTTCTACTTAAAAACGTTGTCCCCGTGGAGGGGACAGCAAGTTGTGTTTTCGTTAAACGAAAACCATACGGTTTAATGGCTTTCGCCGTTAAACCGTCAGTAATAAAGTTCCGAAGATCGCTTTTCAAATAATAATAAAGCTATTGATATATTTCACTTCTATCATCCGTGCTAGGTATTTATATCTCCAATAATATTTTCTTTAATTGATGCAGAACATCATTATACTTACACAGCGGATAGAGAACAAGAAAAGATACCATTTTATGGAAGATACAATATATGTATCTGAGGAATATTGATAAATGTTTATCCTTTAACAAATACAAGAACAATAACTCAAATAATAAATTCTGCGATATTCATACATTATAAAACATCTATTCATGTAAGATCCGAAATCTAAATTAAATAGTAAAATCCTTATATAGACAGTTAGTAATCACACAAATTCAAAACAACATTATCAAAGCAGAGCTTAGGTAAACTAATTTTCCAGAGCCTTTATTTATACTTTCCGCCTGATAATTCCTCCTCTTTGCATGTTTTTTCTAAGATTCGGTCTTCACACATTTCATTTTCCTTTCAGATATTTCCATATTTTAAATTCCTTACTTTAAACCTTTAAAGCATTGTGATAAAATTGAAGTGGCATTATAACAAAAGAACATATTTTTACCAGAAACATTGCCCATTAGCCAATGTATTGAAATGAAGGGAAATTAAAAACAAATAAAATCTATATAAATATTAATTATCAATGTGTTATTAAGTAATGATGATTTCTGTTGTATTCCTTAAAATCTTTATTATTCGCCGTTTTTGTTACCTAAAACGATACTTATATTCGGATTATTTGTCACCTTTGTATATGGATATAAATCATTGATATACAATGGGAAGGAAAAAGAAATCATTAATAGAGAAATCTCCGTTCAAGTTACGTCACCGTAAACTGGCGGACGGACGTTTATCCCTGTTTCTTGACCGTAGCGTAGACGGCGGGCATGAGTACGAGTTTCTGCAACTCTATCTCATGCCGGAAACATCTGCCAAAGCAAGGCGGCAAAATGCGCAGACACTTCGCAAGGCGGAAGATATTCAGCGAGAACGGACAGAAGCCCTGCTCAATGCGAAGGTGGAAACAGTACCGGAAAGCAAATCTTCCGATATGCTGCTGTCCGACTGGATGGCCATTGTCCGCAAGAACCACGAACACCGGGGAGCACGCGACCTGAACGGAATCGACAACGCCCGCAAGAACCTGCTGAAATTCCGTGCAGATGTCAGGCTCTGTGATGTGGACAGACAATTCTATCTTGATTATATCGACTGGCTTCGCTCTTCCTGCAAGACCGCATGGGGAAAACAGGTTACTCCCAAGACGGCTCATTCCTATTATACCACTTTGCGTACCGCTTTGAACGAGGCTGTGCGTGAGAGACTGATTGAATCAAATCCTTGGTACAAACTGGAGATGACCGAGAAAATCAAAGTTCCCGAAAGCAAACGGGATTTTCTGACCATCGAGGAGATAAAGAAAATGATAGCCACGCCATTCTTTAACGAGCAGGTACGGCGAGCATACCTGTTTTCCTGTTTTTGCGGACTTCGTATCAGTGACATACGGAAATTGCGTTGGCGTGACATCTCCACATCAGACGGGCAATGGCTCGTGTCTGTAGTAATGACAAAGACCACAAATCCCGTTTATATCCCCCTTTCGTCCCAAGCGGTAAAATGGTTGCCGAAACATAATGGCTGCACGCCGGATGATCTTGTCTTTGGAGGGCTGCCCAATGCAAGCAATCTCTGCATCAGTCTCAAGAACTGGGCTGATAAGTCAGGTGTAAAGAAGAACGTGACATTCCACACGAGAAGACATAAAGGATTTCCTTTCTTGCTAAAATTCAATAGCTTACAAAATATCTCGGCTTAATAGGTAACGATTTAGAAACCAGCGAAATTCTGTGTTTTACCTCGTTTTGCAGTAATTCAAAAGAACGCTTTTCCTAAATGCAAAGGTAATATTATTTTTTGAATAACAAACCTTTGCAGATAGTCAAATTCAACAAAATCGGCTATGGTTGCCTGAATTTATATTTCAATCCATATTCTTCAAGTTTGCCATATAGAGTTGTTCTGCTTATTCCAAGCAGTTCGGCGGCGGCACTCCGGTTGCCGTTTGTCTGTTTTAACGCACGCAATATCCGCTCCTTATCCTCCGCGTCATTGCGCAGGGCGAAGCTGACAGGTGAGGTCAGTTTCGTCACGGCAAGTTCCAGATGCTCTTTCGTGACCACACCTTCCTGCGCCTGTAATACGGCTCCCATTATCTTCTGCCGAAGCTCACGCACGTTGCCCGGCCATGTGTATATCAGTAATGCTCTCCGGAGTCTCCTGAACCTTAAAATTGACGCAAACCTCCATGACATCATCCGCATCCGGTTTTATGTTGCTCATCTGCATCTGAAGATTGGCTCTTTGTGGGCTGGATAACAATAAGTTGTTTTCTGGAATCTGTGATTCCACGCTTCCGACCTTCGCCTTGAACTTTATCTGCACATTATCCATCGCAAGATAATGATGGGATATCAAAGCTATAAGTGGAATATCAATAGTCTTGTCTCCAACCATGATTTTTTTCGATTGGAACGTATTTGCGTTATTTGCATTTGTTCCTTCAAAAAGTCTGGTCAGATTTTGTATCTGATGATTCTGTAATGTATCTTGTGCACAGTTTACGGCGTACTGCAAACCATTCATAATATCAGAGAATGAATTGGTTTGAACACTGTCCGGCTCATCGTCATTATTTTTCTTGCCTCTGTGAAAAAGTCCCATGTTTTTTATTTAATTACTTGATTTGTTGTCTTTAATGAGCACCAATCTTGACAATGTCCGGCTTACAGCTTCCATATTTACACTGGAGTCTATATTATTATTGACAATGCCTTGATGCCAAAACCAATATGGTGGATTCTCCGTGTGTTCCATCACGTCCTCCTTTTTTTATTGGGGTTATACTTCGGTTAATGTTTGTTGCGGGCGGAACTTTTCCGCCCGCAACGGTTTACAACTTCCTCAAGGTAGGCAATGCTCCGTTAAGTTCGTAACGCCACTTTGAGCCTGCGGTCTGCAAGGCGGTGTTCATGGCATCAACGGCTTTCTGCCAGGTAACGTCAGTGCCGTCCACCTTCGTGGCTTCGGTGACTTTGTTATTGTAGCCGATACCTTGTCCATGATTGTTCTTCCAATAGCAGGCGGTCACGGTGGTGTAGTTATCTCCCAAAAAGCCGCCGATATGTACATTGCCAGTGCTACTACCCGTACTGGTTACGTTGCCCGTGGCATAGCAGGCAAGGACGCTGCTTCCTCCGTTGAATCCCACCAGACCGCCGCCAGAGAGATTCTTTGGGGAGTCTATTTCTAAGGTTACGTTGCCTGTGGCATAGCAAGCGGTCATGGAGCCCCATTTTTCTCCTGCCACGCCGCCGACATCGACCGTTCCCTTCACTGTGGCCGAGGAGCTGCATCCGGTGATGGAACCGGCCTTTTGAGCACCCACCACACCGCCGACGCACTTCGTGCCGCTGACGCTGCCCGACACCGAGCAGTTTTCAATGGTGCCCCAGCTAAATCCTGCCACGCCGCCAGTATTGCCAAACATGTGATTGCTTGTTATCTGTATGCCCTCCATCACCACGTTCTTCACCGTACCAGCTCTATTGAGATAGCCGAACAGACCCACAAATTGGTCTTTTGTCGTAATGGTCAGCCCCGTGATGGTATGGCCGCCGCCGTCGAAGGTGCCGGTGTATGAGTTGTCGAAGCTTGTGCCTATCGGCGTCCAGTCTTTGCCCGTCAGGTCAATGTTTTTGTCGAGGGTAATGTTAATGTCGGTCTTACCTCCGTTCACTAATTCGGCTACATTCATCAGACCATCAGCGGAGGTCACGGTGTAGCTGCCGTTGCCCTCTATGGTATATCCTGGGTCTTTTGCCGCAGCGAGGGAGACTGTGTAGGTATATTCACCGCCCGCCTGCCAGTCGGTAGCATTCTTCATCTTATAAACGAAGGTCTTGCCGTTAGTGAAGGTGCAGGTAATGAAGGCCGTGCCAGCTGCTACACTTTGCGGGGCTACGAGGGCGGTGTAGGTGTTGCTGCCCTTGTCATACGGGATGATTTCGGCTGGGTTGCCGCCTTCGGTGGAGAGACCCGTCAGCTGCACGCCCATCGACTCCTCGGCGTAGTCCGTCAGAACGATAGTCACCCGCGCCGTGCGGTGGGTGAAGCGGAGCGTGGGGCTACCGTAGGTCACCGTCTGCCCGTCGGCTACGATGAGGTCGCTGCCCTCAAAGTCTTTCTGGGCACTTTGGTTGGCTTTTACCTTCACAGCAGGCGGGGTTGTCTCGCCTGCTGTGTAAGGCCACCACGCCGTGACGGTGATGTCTTTGTGGTTGGTCCAGTAGTGTGGATCGGTGGAGGTCAGCGTGGCGTTGGTGGGGTCGGTGGTGGTGGGCGTTACGTCGTATGCCATCACCGTGCCGTCCATCAGGACTGCCACGCTCTGCACACCCTCCCAATTGCCGTCTACCGGAGCACGGGTGCCGGCGGTGACTGTTGCGGCGAGGTTCAGCCCCGTGGCGGTGAAGACGATGGGTGTACCTTCCGCTCCTTCCGGCAGGAAGTGCGCTTCGTCCTGCGTGCAGGCGGCAAGGCCGAGCAGCAGGGCGAGGGCTGCGAATATATGGATGGTTGTTCGTTTCATGATGCGTGTTGTTTAGGGGTTGTTATTGTTTCTTTTCAGTACGGGCAGACCGTCGGTGCCGAGTGCCCACTGGTAGTCGTTGCCGGTGAGGGCGGTGTTCATGCCGTCGACGGCTGTCTGCCATTTCACGGTCGCGCCGTCTACCTTCGTGGCAACTACCGTTCCTCCTTCATTACGGAGTACTCCTTGCTCGGCATTGCCTCCCCAATAACAGGAAGTTATATTCTTGTAGTTGAAACGCACTATAGTTCCACAGCCAGCCTCATCTTTCAATGTGCCGTTGAACCAGCAAGCGATGATATCGCCATAATTTGCATTGGCTATACCACCACTATGTACAGTAAGTTTTCCCGTCACAGAGCAGGCAATGATTTGGCCATGATTTCGGTCCACCATTCCAGCAGCTCCTCCACTACTGCCATCCAGATTCACATCTATGAGTTGTAGGTTCTTTATCACTCCACTTTGATTTAAAAAAAGAAAAAGTCCAAACCTCGCTGCTGAAAAGTTTAATCCCGTAATGCTGTGTCCCTGCCCATTAAAGACGCCGGAGTAGCCTGGCCATGTGTCTAAACGTGTCCATTCCCTACCCGTTAGGTCGATGTCGGCGGTGAGGGTGCAATTTATCGATTCATCTTTTTGTATGGCTTTGTTCCATGCCAGTAGGCCGTCGGCGTTATAGACCGTGTAGGTATTGGTGTTGCTGTCGTAGATGTAGCCCAAATCCTCTGCCTCGCCGCTCTCGCCGCCGCCGTCAACCCAGCTGCCGATGGTGCAACCCTCTAACGTCAAGCCGGTGGCGTTCACCTTGACGGTATATTTATAGCGGCTGCCCGCTTCTAATACGACGTTGTTCTGCGGACGGAAGTAGAAGGTGCCGCCGCCGAGTTCCACCTTGACGAACGGTTTGCCTGCCGCAACGGTCTGCGGGGCGGTCAGTGCCTCGTAGGTGTTGCCGCTTGCGTTGTAGGTCTTGATGGCGGTCGGGTTGCCGTTATCGGCGGACAGGCTCACGAGGCTCACCGTGGCACCGGCGACGCTCGTGAATCCCGTGCCGGGCTTCAGTTCGATTGTCACGCGTGCCGTGCGGTGGGTAAATTCAAGTTTCGGGTTGTTAAATTCCACCGTCTGGTTTTCGGCGGAGATGAAGTCGCTGTTCTGGAAGTCAGCCAATTTGCTTTGGTCTTCGGCCACCTTCACGGCAGGCATCTGTGTGATGTCGGCATTGTTGAAGGGCCACCATGCCGATACGGTAATCGGGTCGCGGCTGGTCCAGTAGTACGGGTCGTTCTCGCGTGAAAGCGTGGCACTCTTGAAATCGGTAGAAGCCGTTACGGTGTATTCCTTTACCGCATCGCCCATCTTGAGTGCCACGGAAGTGACGCCCTGCCAGTCGCCGTCCACAGCGGCACGGGTGGAAGGGGCTGCCTGCGGCCTTGCCTCTACGGACAATCCGGTGGCACGGATGACGACGGGGTATTCACCTTCGGGCAGACGGTTATCGCCAGCAAGTTCGTCCTGCGTGCAGGCGGCGAGGGCGAACAGCAGTGCGGTGGCTGCGGGGATAAATAATCTATGTCTCATAATTCTTCATTCTAATCGATTAATTATTAAAATCCTACAGGTCAGCACCCACATCTCCACCGTCTATATCGTTCCACTTTGCAATGGTGGCTTCGCTGACTTCAAGGACTTTGTTGCGTACCTTGACGGTATAGGTATAGTTGTTGCCCGCCAGCAGTGCGCCTTCGGGCACGGTGAGTGTGGCATGATATTCCTGACCTTTGTAATTCACAACCAACGGCAGGGATGCAACTGTCTGCGGGAAGAGGATGATCGATGACGTGAGAACGCCGTCTGCCAAATTCATGGCCAGTTCTCCGGTCTGTGCCCCGTTGTCTGCGGTGGCAATACCGTCGGCCGTGTTGAACATACCGGTGAGTAACAATCCGTCCAGCGTGTAACGTTCAGGCTTGACCACGCTGAAATTCACGCCGTCGCCCGCCTCGAAGGTAAGGGTTATCTGGCTCATGCGGTGGTGGAAGGAGTTGTCTTCACCGCCTTTGGCGGTTTTGTCGGTAAAGCTTACTACCGGGTTGTTTTTGTCTCCCGTGGCTCCTGAAGCAAAGAGGAAGTCGATGGCAGGCTTGTTCTGCTGCGCCGTGGCATCGGTCGTGGCTGCGAGGATGCCTCCCGCCGCGTTGTACGGATAGTAGGCGCGGAAAGTATGGGTCTTTGTATCTTCGATATAGATAACCTTTCCTTCTGCCTCAAATTTCCCGTTTTTCAGGATGAAAGGCACGTTGCCGTACTGGGAATCGTTGCCGATGTCGGTGATGCCGATACGGTCGCCGCCAGTCCAGGTGGTTCCGCTGGCGCGGGTGGCGGGGGCGATGTTGGCGGTAAACTGGGCGGCCACGGGGTCACCGTTCAGGTTCAGGTTCTCGTTGTCGCAGGCTGCCAGTGCGAGGGCGAGCGCCGCAAGTGCAAAAAATCTTGTCTTCATTATATCTGTTATTTTATTAGTTACAAATCGGCATTTACATCATCACCTTTCACTTCTTCCCAGCCGTTGATTTCGGCTCCGTCCACTTCCATGCCTTCGGGAGTTTCAACCAGCGTTCCGCCGAGGGTCAGCGATGCGCCCTTTCCGGTGTTGAACTCCTTGAGGGCTTCCGTAAGGTCGCTTTTCAGCGTGGTGGGGGTCGGGTTGCCGTCCGCATAGCGGAGTTCACCCGTCAGCAGTTGTTCCGTGCCGGTCACACCCAGTAGCCACACCGTGGCTTTCCACTTGCCGGCATCGTCACCTTCGGTTATCTTGGTGAAGGGCAGCACGACGTTCGAAGCGGCTCCGTAGGTATCGGTAGCGAAATCGAGTGTTCCGCCTGCACCCGTCAGATGGGCAACAATCTCCGTGATGCGTCCGGCGGCATCACCAGTAGGTTCGACGACAAGCGTCAGTTCGCGTACCTGCTGCTTCATTGCGGCGGTCAGCGGATAGTCCTTGTCTTTCTCGATGCTCACCTGTTCCGTATAGGTGAAGAACCATCCCGGGGCATTGTTCACAAAGGCATCCGTGCCTGCCCGGTTTCCCGTGGCTGTGGCAATGGTGGCGGTGGTACCGTTTACCGTGATTTCTTCAGCCGGGTTCCACACCGCAAGGGTGTAGCTGCCCGGAGCAAACAGATGGTCGGAGGTATGGGTGGCAGAAGTCTCCGTACCCGTATAGTCACCCATGGTGACCGTCCATGTGGCAGGTATGTCGATACCCTCACCGCGGGCCGACCAGTCGGCTGTCACCGCAATCTTTCCGTAGTCGGGATGCGGCGTGTCATAAAGCGTGTCCTTCACGCAGGAAGAGAGCAGCACGGCGGCTGCCATTCCCATCATATTTATATATTGTCTTGCTTTCATATTCTATTCCTCCGTGTTAGAATAACTTCCATACCAATGTCACACCGGCATTGATGGGACCACACCAATCTTTTGTCTCGTTGCCGCGGCGTACACGTACACCGTCGATGACTTCATATTTTTCGAAATCGGCATTCAGGTAGCCCAAACCGAGGTTGAAATCAAGAGCCAGTGCCTTGTTCAGCCTCAGCTGATAGCCGGCGGTGATGCCGCCACCCATCAGGTCGCCCTGCTTGCCTGTTTCGGAGAGCTTGTAGTTGAACTGTCCGGCCTTGAACATCGCGCCCAGATACCAGGCTTTCTTCTCACCCATATAGTAACGCACTTCCGGAGCCACTTCCCAGAGTGCATAGCGGTGGTCCTTGTCGCTCCACGTCCATGAAGTCCACGAGCCGTTTACGGCAATGCCCCACGATGGGCAGATGCGCCATTCCACGCCAAGGTCGGGTGTCAGGGTAGCCCAGCGCAGCAGGTTGGCACGCAGGGAGAGATGATAATCAGTTGTGATTTTGGTTTCTGACGGCGTGTCGGCAAGTGTATTTTGTTGAGCGGCTTTCTCAGCTTCTGCCTTTTCAGCGGCAAGTCGGGCTTCTTCCGCCTTGCGCTGCTCTTCGGCAAGCCGTTCCTGTTCGGCACGCTTCTCGGCTTCCAGTCGTTCGGTTTCCGCCTTGCGTCGTGCTTCCGCATCCGTCGCGGCTGTTTCCTTTACCGGTACCGTCAGGCGCACGGTGACAAAATCACCCCCTGTCGCATGGTTGCGGGTAATGAAGTTTTCTTCCTTGATTTCCGCGCGTGTAATCAATTCTGATTTCACTCGGTTGGCACGGATCTTGGCCGTGGCAAGGTCCTCGGCTTCACTGCCCAGCGAATTGCAGTAGCCGTCAACCAGTAGCGGCAGTTTGCCGTCAAGAATTGTGGTTTTGTTGTTTTCGATACATTCCAACAGGCGGGCAAGTTCCGTGTCATTGCCATTCCAAGGCACGTAGAACATGTCCTTCTGCGGAACGAAGCGGAAGGTGTAAACTGTGTCTGTTTTCTGCTGCGCAAAAGCCGGAAAAGCTGCCGATGCCAGCCACGAAAACAAAATGAAGAATAGGATTCTTTTGCTCATTTTTTATATGCTTTTTAAATTTCCAATCCAGACTTAACATACAAAATAAGCGAAAAGATTTAAATTCAGCCCGATTCTTGCCTATAAAAAATGTCTCAATTGTCAGAATCGCACATCTTTGTGATTTAGAACATTTTGGTTTTGTCGTTCAGACTATTTTTTTGTCGTTTGGTCTATTTTCCCCATCCACACACACCGTATTATTCCGCCTCTGTTTTCCTCCATTTGACAGGGGTACAGCCTGCATTTTCCTTGAACAGCCTTATAAAATGGCTTGGTGACAAAAAACCGGATTTCTCGGAGATGTCGGCTATCGTCAACCTCGGATATCGCGCAAGCAGACGTTTCGCATATTCTATACGAAGTCCGGCAATCCAATCGCGGAACGACATGTCATACGTAGTTTTGATGTACCCGGACAGGTAGGTGCGGTTGGTATGAAGCACATCTGAAAGCTCCTTTATGGTAAGGCCGGGCCGGATATAACCGTCCGCATCGATCCAACCTTTGATTTTTTTCGCCATTTCGGCATGGAAAAAAGGAGTATCCTGCCTCTGTGCCTGTTCCCGGTTTGTGGTGTCACACAGGTCTTCCTCTTCAGAAGTCATGCCATCCTCCATCGCGTTTTCCACCTGTTCGTAAAACAGCAGATAGTTCAGATAGCAAAGGAAGAGATAAATGTAGAACGGTACCGATGACAGAATCCAGATATAGATGTATTCATCAGGCAGGAATGTCAGCAGTCCGCATCCCACCCCGAATGTGACAGCCCAGTAGGTGAAAATGGAAAGCCATTTGATATAGGCACCGATGTCGTCCGCACGGGTGTCATCGAAAATGCGGATGACCCTGTGATAGGCCCGGAGAAGCCTACGGGTCAAGAACAGCCCATAGATAACCAACCATGCGGCCAAGGCAAACATCACCGTTGTCTGTAAACCACCTTTTGGTAACAACAGCAGAACGATGCCGGAAAGGATGGAAAACAGTATCCATAGACAGATATGCGTCCGTAACCGACATTTGGTGATATAAAAGCGGTCAAGCAGAGTGGTGAGGCCCGAACTGAACAACCAGTAGCACAAAAAATAGGTGGACAGGTTCATCAGGATGGCGGCATCGGTATTCTTGAACCTGATCCCAAAAAAGAAATGTACCGAATAGTTGGCGGCAAGTAACAGTATGGCTACCCCCATAATTCGCCGGGAACGCAGATAATTATTGAAAATGGCTTTTTCCGGGGTTGGAGCCAACAAAAAATAAAAGCCGAAGAACAACATCAACGGTAGCGCAATACAAAGTGAATAACTGTATATAGATGGTTCCATTTTATTATGCCTAACTATTTTGAATGCAAAATTAGCGAAAATACTGAATATATGGCGGATTTGCCATGACGATTTACTTTCAACACCCTATTTTGATATAATCGAGGGCTTGTTGTATGGTATCCTTGCCATTATGTCATATTGATGGAAAAAGGCAGGAAAAGGAATGGTATGTTCCCAATCCTACCATATATATCCGCACACTCGTTCACATTTTTATACCTTTCGGTTTGCACTCGTCACGGACGTTGAATCCCGGCCGCCCGATGATGATATGGTCGGCAATAAAATTGCCAGACGGACTGCGTTCATTCACCGGGCTACGTATCTGCGGCACATCTTCGGTGTGTTGTGGAGCTACGTTTCGTACACCTTCCGCATCCGGTTTGACCTCCTGTCCGTCATTCTCCTTTTCGGCGACTTCGGGCGTAGGCGGCTCAAGCTCCAACTGTATCTTTCGGTCGAGTGCTGCAAGTTCGGACTTCAACTGTTTCAGTTCGTCCTCCTTCTTCCATACCTTCCCGGCTATCTCCTACAACTGTGGGACCTCCTTTTCCTGCACCTCGTTCTTCGCCTTGTACTGGTCAATGATGGACGGAATCCTCTCCTATGCGTTCAGGAAATTGCGTGCGGCGGCTACCGGGTCAGCCATCGCCAACATGCAGCTTATGTCATACAAGGATACTGATACTACGGGAGAACCTGTCGAGCATGTGACAGAACCGGACAAGCAAATTGCGCATTCGGCTCTCGGTGACTACGGACCATTCAGTGTGAAATACGCCACGAAGGAATTTCTCAGCTACGGGAACAAAAAGTTCCGCATATAGATTCTGATTTTGCTTGTTACAGATGGAAGCAACGGCAATATGCCAGAGGAGGCCGGGCTATACAAAAAAATAAGGGGCTGTACACATGCGTCAGCTCCTTGTTTTTAAGGGGATATTCGACTTTTAGCCCCCCAAAAGATCAATATTGTTATGTACAACCGTCCAACCTGCGGGTAAAGTGCGCAACTCGGACCTGGACAGCAAGCTGAAAAGAGGCACAAGTATGTAGGCAACCCTGTTATAGCACCGGAATCTGCTGTGTCGCATGAATCAACCGTAGTCCCCGTGAAAGGCATGGCTATACCGCCAAGGGCTGTGGATGAAGTCGCAATGCGGAAAGCCGTCCTTTCCCAGGCAGTTCTCAGGAAGTCTTAAGAAAGAGGGGATAAACATCTGATACGGACAACTCGCAATACGATACGCAACGATGAAAGTGGTGAACAAATCTGGCACTAACGGATGCGCCTCTTTTATATGATTATAATATTAACAAGAAATGCCCGCCATTGTTCTTAAATGCGAATTATAACTTCTTACTGTTGGAAGATTATCTATAAATCGGGCATGAGGGTAAGAGTGCTTACAAACAATTCGGCCCGCTTTATTGGGGGCTGCCAAACCTCGACCGGCACCTGTACCACCCGCGGATATAAATTCGGACCGGAGGTATGGATGGTATTCCGCACACCGGACCAACGTACCCTTGCGGACAGTCCCGAGCCCGGCAAGCCATAATTCCGTCGGGTCAATTGAACAACCGCCTCTCGGAATATGTTCATATCATGGGCCGGTCCCGTATGCAGCTATTTTCCGGGGTACATGACATTGAGGACATACCGCCTGATGCCGACATCCGAGGTTATGTTTAAATTTGTATATTAATTTATATTTTTATATATTTGCAACAGTTGTTGTCTAATTTACATCAGAATGACACGTGTTCGGAATATGGGAAGAATACTGTCCGCATTCCTTATGCTGGGAATTTCCTCCATGTGCGGAGCCCAGATATATAAATACTTGGGAATAGAGGACGGATTGAGTAACCGGAGGATTTACCGTATCCAAAAAGACGGGAGGGGATACATGTGGTTCCTCACCCAGGAGGGGATGGACCGTTATGACGGCAAGCGGATCAGGCATTACACTGTTCTTGACGGCAATCTGAAGGTGGCCCCGCAAGTCAATCTGAACTGGCTCTACACCGACACGGAGAACACGCTGTGGGTTGTGGGAAGGAAAGGCCGTATTTTCCATTACGACACCCTCCATGACCGTTTCCGGATGGTATACAGGATACCCGGTCTTCAGGATGACTTCGCCACGGGCATGCTCTGTTACGCCTATATGGACCGTGGGGACCGCATATGGCTCTGTCAGGGTGACCATATCATCCGCTATGACACCCGCACAGGCATTGCGCAGCGGCTGGTCTCCCGTTTAAGAGGTGATATAACCGCTATCAGCGAGACGGACGGTACAAACCTTTTCATCGGTACCGTGAACGGACTTTTTCCGGTACGGGAAAGGGACGGTGTCCTTGAGGCGCTTGCGGACACGGACAGCATCCGGACGCCGGTCAGCGAACTCTACTACCACCCCGGTTCGAAGAAACTGTTCGTGGGAACCTTCAGGAAGGGCATACTTGTATACGGAGTGTCCGCAGGCAGTACGCTGCGGAATGTGGCCGTCAACCGGATCACCCCTCTCAATGACCGGGAGCTGCTGATAGCCACGGGCGGAAGGGGGGTATACAGGATGGATGTGGACTCGCTAGTGCCCAAACCCTATATAACCGCCGACTACGCCAGCCACAACGGCATGAACGGAGACAATATCAATGACATTTATGTGGATGGCGGGGACCGTATCTGGCTTGCCAACTACCCCGCCGGAGTCACAATCCGGAATAACCGCTACCAGAGCTATGAATGGTTCCGGCACTCACCGGGCAACAGCCGGTCGCTGGTTAACGACCAGGTGCACGATGTCATCGAAGACAGCGAAGGCGACTTGTGGTTCGCCACCAGCAACGGGATCAGCCTGCTGCAGCCTGCGGTAGGACGGTGGCGCTCCTTTCTCAGCCGGTCCGATGGGATACAGGATGGCGGGAACCATATCTTCCTGACGCTCTGCGAGGTCTCGCCGGGTGTCATCTGCGCCGGCGGGTACGCTTCGGGCCTGTACAGGATCGAAAAGAAAACCGGGAGGGTGGAATACTTTCCCCCCTCCTTTGCAGCAGAGGGGCGTCCAGACCAGTATATCAATGACATCGGAAAAGATTCTGGAGGATGTATATGGACAGGGGGCTGCCACAATCTCAAACGTTTCGATCCCCATGACGGCACAGTACGCCTGTACCCGGTCCCGGGCCCCATCACCGCCATACTGGAGAAGGCTCCGGAATGGATGTGGATCGGTACCGGCATGGGGTTGTACCTGCTTGACGGGCACGGGGGGACCTGCAGACATATCGCCTTTCCAGTCGAGGCGGTTCATGTCTATGCACTGTACCAGGCACCGGACGGGCTCCTGTATATCGGCACCGGCGGGGCGGGACTTCTCGTCTATGACAGCGTGGAGGACAGGTTCGTCCGCCAATACCAGACCGAGAACTGCGCCCTGATATCCAATAACATCCATACCATTGTCCCCCGTGCGGACGGCACCCTGCTACTGGGGACCGAAAACAGCGTGGCCCTGTTCCGGCGTGAGAGCGGCACTTTCAGAAACTGGACGGCAGAACAAGGGCTGGCAAGCGTATGCCTCAATGCCGGGGTATCCACTTTCCGGCACGGGGAAAGCTTCGTGTTCGGGAGTAACACCGGAGCCGTCATGTTCCCCTCCGACATGAGGATACCCGCCCCGCATTTTTCTCGGATGCTCCTGCGGGATTTCATGATCTCCTACCGCCCCGTCTATCCCGGGGACAAGGGATCCCCCTTGAGGGAGGATATTGACAATACCGTCAGGCTGGAACTTGCATATGACCAGAATACCTTCTCCCTGGAAGCTGTCTCCATCAACTACGACTATCCCTCGAACATCCTATATTCATGGAAATTGGAGGGGCTCTACGAGGGCTGGAGCCATCCGGTCCAGAGTGGGCGGATACAGTTCACGAGCCTGCCCCCAGGCAACTACACCCTGCGTATCCGTGCCGTCTCCAATGAGGAGAAATACAAGGTGTATGAGGAAAGAAGCCTCGGTCTGAGTGTCGCCCGGCCGCTGTGGGCGGGTACATGGGCCATTGCCGGATATGCGTCATTGTGTGTGTTGGCTGGGGTGGTGTCTTTTCGCGTTGCCATGTTGCGCAGGCAGAAAAGGATATCAGACGAAAAGACGTGCTTCTTCATACATACTGCCCATGATGTCCGTACTCCGCTTACGCTGATCAAGGCTCCGCTGGAAGAGGTGGTGGAGAAAGACATGGTGAAGGCGGAGGGGATGGACAATGTACGGATGGCCCTGAAAAGCGTGGACGGACTTCTGGGATTGGTCACCAGCCTGATAGCTTTCGAGAGTACGGACAACTACACCTTGAGACTTCATGTCTCGGAATATGAGCTCAACAGTTATCTGGAGACGACCTGTGAGGCATTCCGCACATATGCCTCCATCAGGGACATCGATATCACCCGTGAGAGCGGCTTCCCTTACCTGAATGTCCGGTTTGACAAGGACAAAATGGACTCTATATTGAAGAATATACTGTCCAACGCACTGAAGTACACTCCACGGGGCGGGAGTATCCAGGTCCGTGCCTTCGCGGACCGGCATGTATGGGGTGTGGAAGTGGAAGACACGGGGATTGGCATTCCACCTGAGGAACGGAAGAAACTGTTCAGGAACCATTTCAGGGGCAGTAATGCCGTCAATCTGCAAGTGGCGGGAAACGGTGTCGGACTGATGATGGTACATAGGCTGGTAAGGCTGCACGGAGGCAGGGTCCGCGTTACCAGTACCGAGGGGAAGGGGACCATGGTATGTGTTATTTTTCCCCTGAGGAGCAGACGCCTTGACAAGGCATGCCCCGTTGCTTCGCCCAGGAAACAGGATACCGGGGAAACCCGCATGGGACCGGATTGCGGCCCCATGCGTGAGATCCTTCCAACAATGACCGGCGGGGACCGGCAGCGTATTCTTATTGTGGAGGACAATGACGATTTGCGGACCTACCTTGAGGGGCTGCTGAAAGAGGAATATCTGGTCCAAACCTGTTCCAACGGACGGGACGCGCTGCTTGTGGCGAGAGAATACAATCCGGACCTGATACTTTCGGACGTTATGATGCCTGAAATGGGAGGGGACGAACTTTGCGCGTCCGTCAAATCCGATATTGAGACATCCCATATCCCGGTCATGCTGCTGACCGCCTTGGGAGATGAGAAGGACATGCTGGAGGGGCTGGAAAACGGAGCTGACGCCTATATCACCAAACCGTTTAGCATAAACGTGCTCAGGGCGAATATCAGGAACATACTGGCAAACCGGGCACTGCTCAGACGGGCATACGCCGGTCTTGAGGACGGAGTCGGACAGGTTCCGCCGGACTGCCACAATACCCGGGACTGGAAATTCATGGCCTCCGTAAGGGAATGCGTCATGAAGAATATCGACAACCCCGGTTTCTGTGTGGACATGCTCTGTGGCATGCAGAACATGAGCCGCACCGGATTTTTCAACAAGTTGAAGGCGCTCACCGGCCATGCCCCGGCTGACTATATCCGCTCCATGCGGCTGCAATATGCGGCACAACTGCTCAGGGAAAAAGACTGTTCGATAACGGAAATCTCGGATGACTCGGGGTTCTCCGATGTCAGATATTTCAGGGAGGTGTTCAGGAAGTACTATGGAATGAGCCCGAGTGAGTACAGGAATTCGATGAGAGGATAACATCACGGGCAGACAGACTCCAGGATATGGCAGGTCTTATTGTCGGAGATGGTGTATGTTTCGCTCCGCACCGACAAGCCGGGCACGGTTAACTCGTTCACCGTAATGATGAAGGCGAACAGCCGCCCTGCCCCAGTATTGAGGCTCGTGCCTGATAGGGATAGTAGAAATAATAGTGTTCGTCCAACAGCCCGCCTGCGAGCGGTGTCGGACTTTCAGTTTTCCATACGAGACCGCCCGTGTCGGCATCTCTCTCGGCTGTCAGTTTCACGTTGGAATAGACTGTTTGAGTGCTCCGCACCACGTATAGGCCGCAGGCCCCGCCTTCGGAAAACTTGGTTTGGCAGCCATTCTCCACAGTACGGGTGGTTTTGCGAACAGCCGACGTATATCCGTAAGCGGTTGAGCAAATACATCTTGTCATAATATCCTTTCCCGTTTATCTTTGTGTGCAAAAAGGATTTATGGCAAAATATATGACAAGGGAGGAGTTTTTCCATATTCTTCTTCGACAACGCCAAAGCAACTTAACGGTAAAGGATTTTTGTGCGAATGAAGGATATAACCGTTCCCAGTTTTACGACTGGCGCTCACGTTTCAATATATCGGACGAGGAGCTTAAATCTGGAAGTGTCCCCACAGCTGGCATGGATGGTTTTGTTCCGATAAGCATAGACAACAACAATGTGTCTGCACCAACGTTCCAGTCCAAACCTGCCTTGTGCCCGCAAAAGACAGAGAAAACTTCCGGTAAATGTACTGACAACTCGGAGATATCCCTGGAGCTTCCCAACGGGATTAAAATGAAATTTAAGGGCACGGGTGGTTGTAAAGCCGCTTTGAGCCTGCTCACTAAACTGTGTGGAACATGTTTTGCCTGAACGACTCCATGCGTTACTTTTTATGCCCCGGCAGTACCGATATGCGTAAGGGCATGTTCAGCTTGAGCGGTCTGATCCGGGAAAAAATGAACGGGGATGTCCGGAATGGAGATGTGTACATCTTTATCAACAGGCTGAAAAACCGTATAAAGCTTCTGCACGCAGAAACGGGAGGTCTGGTGATGTACGAGAAACTGCTTGAGGAAGGAACTTTTAAAATCCCCGCTTATGATCCTGAAACCCACTCGTACCCCATGACCTGGAGTGATCTTGTCATCATGGTGGAAGGCATCAACGAGGACAAACGAAAGGGAAGGCAAAGACGGCTCTCCGATCTGAAAAGACACTGGCAAATATCTGTAAACAAATAGTTTGCCGGCTTGCTTTTCCGGTTGTTTTTCACTACCTTTATACAATCAAACAGGATATTGAATGACAACGAAAGAAGATATACCGAAGCGGGTGACGGCCCCCATGCTGGAACAGCTTGCCTTGCTGATGGAGACGAACCGGAAGCAAAGTGAGATCATCGAGTCCCAGGCCAAGACCATAGAGGAGCTCCGTGCCACGATAGTTGAACTGAACGCTTCCCTTGCATGGTTGAAAAGGAAAGTGTTCGGGAAGATGAGTGAGAAATGCAATCCTATAAACAGCGGGGACCCCATGCTCCCTTTTGATTACGGCGACTTGGGACAGATAGAGGCGGAAATCGAAGCGGCCAGAAACAAGGCGGCACAGATTATCACCCCCAAACCTCAAGTCGCCGGTAAAACTCCACGCCGCAATCGGATTATCATGGACGACCTTCCGGTCGTGACGGTTATCATCGAGCCGGAAAACCTCGACCTTGACAAATACGTCAAGATAGGCGAGGAACACACCAGAACCCTTGAGATGAAACCCGGATACCTCTATGTAAAAGACACGGTACGCCCCACGTATGCAATCAAAGACGAAACGGAGGCCATTGAAAACGGGAAGCGGATGGTAGTCACCGCTCCATTGCCGTTGATGCCTATATATAAAGGTATGCCCGGGGCTTCCATGCTCGCGGAGATACTTTTACAGAAATACGAGTATCACGTTCCGTTTTACCGGCAGGTCAAGCAACTGGAACATCTGGGAGTGAAACTGTCGAGAAACACGTTGGATGGCTGGTTCAAGCCGGTCTGTGAACTTTTAAGACCTCTTTACCTTGAACTCAAAAAGAAAGTCCTCTCCTCTGACTACATACAGGTGGATGAAACCACTCTCCCGGTCATAGACCATGACAGGCACAAGGCAGCAAAGGAGTATATCTGGATAGTACGAGCGGCGGTGCCGCGCCTGCTCTTCTTCCATTATGACAACGGATCGCGTTCTCAAAAGGTAGCGGTCGATCTCTTGAAAACGTTCAAAGGATACCTCCAGTGTGACGGTTACTCCGCTTATGACGCTTTTGAGAACCGGAAAGACGTGCGCCTGTGCGGATGTCTCGCACATATCAGACGCCACATAGAGTCATGCAGGGAAGAGAACCGGGAATATGCCATGCAAGGACTTAAATTTATACAAGATCTGTATAACGTGGAGTATATGGCTGATGAGCGGCAACTCTCCTATGAGGAACGTGCAGCGCTACGGCAGCGTCTGGCCGGTCCGCTACTTGACGCCTTCGAGCTCTGGCTTCAGAACACATACTCCAAAGTGCTTAAGCGCAGTCTGACATAGCCTACGCTTATCCTCTCATACCAAGAATGAGGCATTATCTGTACGATGGAAGAATTTTTATAGATAACAACAGGGCGGAGAACGCACTTAGACCTATGGTTTTGACCAGAAAGAATATGCTGTTCTGTGGAAATCGGCAAGCGGCTGAAAACACGGCTGTCATCTGCTCGTTACTCGGTTCCTGTAAGGAATGTGGAGTCAATCCACGTGAGTGGCTGAATGATGTAATCAGCAAACTTCCCTATTATCTTACTCCCAAGTCAGAGAAAAATCTCACCGAGCTCCTTCCTGACAGATGGGGTGGATACCGACAAAGCCACGACACTCGCCAGACAAACTGTACACGCAACCTGAAACTCTGACGAACCAATAAGTCTTACCACTGCACATATACATAACTCAAACAGAGTGATCTCTCTTGGGAAAAATCAAATCTACAAGATGTATTTGCCCAACCGCTTACGTATATCCACCATCGGTAACGGAGAAAGTAAGTTGCTGCGCCTTGTCTTGGTTGCCCGGGAGCTCTTCTTGCGTACAGGCGGCAAGCGATAGGAGCACCGCCGCCGGAATCGAATGTAGAATGCTTTGCTACAGTTTCTTTCTTTAATGTGATTAAAAAGCGCACACGGCCAGAAACCTAACTTTATAAGTACTTATCATTACTTTCCAGAGTGGCATCTGGAAAGTGTATGGCATATGCATTGTTAGGGCTATAATATGCCTCCGTAGACGACCAGTAAGAGGTGGTATAAATTGGCGTCGGACCGCCGGCAGCGACGAGGGATGGGTTGACTATATAATTCCAAATTTCGGCATTCGGAAAATCTTTCATCATAATCTTATCATCAGTAAGTCGGGCTGGGGTTAGTCTGCCTGTGGGGTCAGTGTCTTTCGGTATACAGAAGACGACACCGGCGACCGTCTTGCCCGCTACGGATTGCGGCTTCGGGTCTGCGATGACCTGAGCTTTCCCATTGGGATAGCGTTTGCGCAGTCCGCCGTCCGAAGTGCTCCTGCCCGAATAGATGTAGTCCCCAGCCTTCACTTCATCGGCAGTGTAGTGTATTGTTTTGGCTACCGCCACATTCTCCTCGCCGCCATCAATCCAGGTGTTGCCCGGCACCGTCTGCACCACGTCTATTTCATTCGTTTTTCCTCCGTGATACCTTCGCCCGCCATGAGCGTGAACTCTACTTTTGCCATGCGGTGGTTGAAACGGAGGCTGACGGCTTGGTCATAACCTCCCACTACGGTGACGTATAGAAGGCCGAAGCCGGCATACCCGCCACTTTGGTCGATATCGGCATTCGGAGTCCGTGCCGTGACACATGTCTCGGTAGTGCTCTTCCGGTAAATGGTGTTTTCAGTATCCTTTGGGACAGTATTGCCCGAGGCGTCCATTACGTACCTTTGGAGGCTGAGCATGCCATCCAGCATCACTCCTATCTCCTTGCCGCCGGCACGGGGGTGCGGTTGCGCCACCTCCGCTGTCAGTCGCAATGGGTACTTGCCATCGGGTAAATGTGTGGTAGATTCTCCCGTTTCCATCTTGCCGCAAGAGACGAGTAGCCCGCCCGCGAGCATCAACATCGGCTACCAGCCGCTGATGCGCATCCATCGTCCGGAATATCTTGTTCCTTTCACATCGTTATTTTTCTTTGTTTTATGTGGTTAGAAAGCGCACACGGCACGCACATTGAGTGCGCCGTCCTTTTCGCTGAGCTGTGCGAAGGCATTGTAGAAATACACGCTAAAAGCGCCATTCTTATTACTGGGGCTCTCCGAAGAAGACCAGAAACGTTTATGGTTATTGCGCGGTGACAATGCGTCACCGCCAACGGCGGAGATGGAGACTTCGACTATATCCCTTGTCTCTGTGTTGTCCCGTGTGTACGCAATATTATCGACATCCTTATAACATAGCATGTGCAGTTCCTTTACCGACGGCAAGAACCATCCGGTGCTGTTTGCCGGGGCTGGATTATTTGCGATAAATGTTTTCAGGACCTCAGCAGGATTGACCAAGGCATCGGTTTTGCCGTTTGTCTTGCAATATCCGTTATACGCCCACAGCACTTTCGTGTTCTGGTAACCGAGTATCCTGTTTATGTTGCCGGTCGCATCGAAACCAGTGGCAATGTTTACGTACTCATCCTTATCGACAGGATTGAAATCTGTTCCTCTTTGAAAATCCGCCACCCAGTCGTTAACGTTTTGCCACGAGACGTTGCCCGGAGCATCTTTAATCGACACGGCAAGGCCATGGGTGCAATTGGGATGTTCTTTCACCATAATCTTGTCGAAATCCAGAGACGCCGGCGTGATCCGTCCTTCAGGATTGGTCTCTGCCGGTGTCCAGAAGACGATGGCCGCCACGCTTGCCTTCTGCTCCTCGGTCAGGGTAGTACCCTTAGGCAGCAGGTTGCCGTCGGCGAGCAGGTAATCTCCCCGTTGCATCGTGTAGTCCTTTACAGTTGTCACCGCGCCGTCCACCTTGTATCTCTTGTAACTGCCGGTAGAAAGGCCGGACGGGGTTATGGTGAACTCCTTGCTTCCCTCGTCATAACGTCCTTCGATAGTCGGTGCGGGAGTCGCGTGATTCACCAAGTAGCGGTATGTACCATCGTTCACGCGCAGCGGCTGGGCAATGCCAGAGAATGTAGTGGCGGGTGACACGGCGTAATCAGGAATCCTCTCGTCGGTAAACTTGTATTTAACGGTATTCGGCATCTCGATGACGGCCAATGCCATACGATGGTTCATGGTGAAAGAGAGGTGGAGGGTGTTGTCTTCCCCTGTCGTTGCGGAGCCTTCGGCAGTCATCAAGTCGGAGGCGGTATATGCCGCATGAGTACTTTGGTCGTCCTGAGGCTGCCAAGCGGAAACCAACGGGGCGAAGAATTCCGTGTCGGTCAAGGCTGAGCCTGTGGGAGTGGCAGTCTTTCCGCTCATATCCGTTTAGTAGGGATAGTAGAGGTAGTAGTGCTCATCCGACAATCCCCCCACAAGTGTCGTGTTGTCCTTGGACTTCCACACGAGGTCGCCCGTGGCGGCATCCCTCTCTGCGGTCAGTTTCACGTTGGAATAGAGGGTTTGAGTGCCGCGCGCCACGTATAGGCCACAGGCATCGTCTTCGGTGAACGCTGTGGTATAGCCGTTCTCCACGGCACGGGTGGCGGGAGCGTCATTCGGGTCGGCATTTTTCGCGGAAGCATAGCCACCGTCGGTGACGGTGATGGAAAGTACCCGCGCCTCCTCTTGAAAAATGGGAGTCTCCTCCTTTGTACAGGCTGCAAACGCAAGGAGAATGACAACTCCTATGGTATATTTGAATATTCGTTTCATCATTACTTAGTTCATTTCTTCGACCCGCGAAGCGGGTATCTTGTCCTTTACTGTCAGGCGGCTACGCCGCAATAGATAAACAGATTAAATAAATAGTTAAAAAGCACACACGGCACGCACCCAGTTACCGCCTTCCTTACCGCCAAACCACATGCTGGCACCTCCGGCGAACTTCATATCGAAAACGCGGTCGTCGTAATCCACGCGTTCCGAAGAGGACCAGTAGAAATCACTCAAGACAATACCGCCGGCAGCGGAAAGGGAAGCGTCAACTATCCTCTTGGTTTCATAGTAAGAGAGAGTGGAACCCCATTGTTCCCAGACGTCATCCACATCCTTGTAACAGAGCATGTGCAGTTCCTTTGGCGAAGGAATGAACCAGCCGGTACTGTTTGCCGGGGCACGATAATTGCTACTAGTGAAGCTTGCGAGGGCGTCAACGGGCCTGACAACATAGGCTTCTTTGCCGGATGCAGCCTTACAATAATCGTTATATGCTCGCAACACCTTCGTGTTCTGATAGCCGAGAATCCGGTTGGAATTATCTGTTGCGCCATTACCGACACCAATGGACACATAGTCCGCCTTGTCGACAGGGCTGAAATTCACTCCGTTTTGGAAATCTTGCACGGACTCGTAAGGATCTTGCCAAACCGATAGGCCGCTTTTAACATCCTCGAGCGACACATCCAAACCGTGGGTACAGGCGGGAAAATCTTTCGCCATAATCTTGTCATCAGTAAGGCTAGCCGGGGTCGTCCGTCCCGTGGGGTCTGTGTCTTTCGGGACCCAGAACACAATGCCTACTACCTTCTTACCATCTACCGGTTCCGGTTTCGGATCTGCTATGACCGGTGTCCTTCCATCGGCATAGCGTTTACGCAGTCCACCGTCCGAGGTAGTTCCGTCCAAATAAATGTAGTCTCCGGCTTTCACTTCGTCGGCGGTGTAAACAATCGGCGAAACAACCTCCACGTTCTCTTCACCTCCGGTGCTCCAAACGCCGCCGGTCACCGCCTGCACGTCGATACCGTTGGCTTTCACGGTGACGATGTATGCGTACTGCTTGCCCGATTCGAGCTTGCCCGCAGCGTCCGTTTCAGGGGTGTAGGTAAAGATGTTGTTGCCGATGCCTATCCGGAGGAGTGGCTTGCCCGTCATGTCCTGTGGAACCACCACCGCCTCGTATTTCTTGGTTGTGGCATCGTGATACGGTTTTATCTCACCGTCCGACTGGTCAGCCGTACCCACCATGCCGCCACTGAAATAGGCTTTCGCATCGCCGAAAAGGGTGACGTTCGCACCCTCTATCTCCTCTTCCGTGATGCCGTCGCCAGCCGCGAGCGTGAATTCTACTTTCACCATCCGGTGGTTGAAACGGAGGTTGACGGCCTGGTCATAACGCCCCATGGCGGAGGCGTACAAGAGATCGAAACCGACATACCCGCTACTCTGATCGGAGATATCCACATTCGGGTCGAATATATTCGGAGTCCATGCCGTGACGCGCGCCTCGGTGGTGTTCTTCCAGTAAATGGTGTTCCCGGCATCCTTGGGGACAGCATTGCTCGAGACGTTCATCACGTACCTTTTGGGACTGAGCATACCATCCAACAGCACTTCTATCTCCTCGCCGCCCGCCCACGCATCCTTGCCGCCCGCCCGGGTTTGCAGCTGATTTATCTCAGCCGTCATACTCAAAGGATACTTGCCGTCAGGCAAGGACGCGGGCACGCCCGTCTCCTCATTGTCGCAGGAGGCGAATAGCCAGCCCATGAGCGTCATAACCGCCAACCAGCCACTGACGCACGGCCATAGACTTCTCCCCATGTCACTTATTCCTTTCATATCGTCTTCATTTATTCCGTTTCATTTCCATTATTCGCACCGCAACTGTCAGTCGTCATTGCATCCTCGCATCACCCGAATGGCTTTCCCCGTCGTTCCAGTTCTCGATGGTGCTTCCGCTGACGGTCAGCCCCGTCTTCTTCACCGTGATGGTTAGGTGTAAGAGTAGCCGGCCTCGAGCGCGGGTTTGATCATGTCCTTGTTGGAGTAGCTCTGGTATTCCCCGTCATCGGGAGATATCTCAAGCGCCAAAGCGTTGGCGAGTGTCTGCGGGAGTAGGATCATGGTGAAAGTCATCACGCCCGTGGCGGCGTCAAAGCTTGCCACGCACTTGTCCGTGGCCGTCTTCGGGGCGCCGGTGCACTGGCGTAACATCCAGTCGCTCACAACGCTGCCCGCGGTCGCGGCGGTACCGGTCTTCACATCGAACGTTCCCTCGTGAACCAGGCCGCCCAGCTTGTAGTCGGCGAATTCCAGCACGGCAGCGTCGTCGAAACCGTCGATGTTCGACACCTGCACCTTGAGGATAAGACGGGCCATCTTGTGCTTGAAGGAGCAGTCGCTGCCGCCCGCGGCGGTGTTGTCCGTGAAGCTGACGGTCGGGCTGTCTTTATCGGCCTTGGCTCCCGTGGCATGGATGTAGTCCACCTTCTCCTGTTCCGTGGTCGTGGGCTGGTTGCTTGTATTTACCATAATCTTCCCGTCTGTACCGGGCAGGGTGGAGGCGTTTGCGCCCGATGCGTAAGGCGCGTAGGCGGCAAAAGTAAACTCGAGGAAAGCGTCCTCGAAGAAGATGCCGCCACCCGCCGTCATCGGGGTGAAGTCCGTGTTGGTGCCGGTGCTCGTGGTCGCGTATCCCACGTTCTTGTACTTGCCGCCCATGGTCGTGGTCGTGCCGGGGGCATCCACCACCATCACGCCGATTCGGTCGGCGTCCCACGTGTTGTCCACCGCGCGGGTCTTCGGGCCGCTCACCCCTGCAGTGATCCGTCCCGCCACGGAACCTTTCGGTTCCTCGTTCTCTTTCGCGCACGCGGCCAATATCGCCGCCGCTGTCGCGAGAATGAAAAGTTTCGAGTTCATCTTCATAATGTTTTTTGTTTATTGATTATTGATATAACTATGATTGATATAGCTTTTCCCTTTATCGAACCGGATGGCCTCTTCCTTATTTGACGTCTGCTTTCAGTTCGCGTCCGCGTTGCCGCCGTCGGTCTCGTTCCAGCCCGTGATGGTGGCGTCCGTTACTCCCGCCTTGACAGGCAGTAGCAGGTTGCCCGTGAGTTTTATCGGTTCTGTTTGGTCATTGAATCTTGCAAGCATTGAGGTAACGTCGCTTTCTATCCGCTTCGTGTCGCCGTTGGTGAAAAGGATGGATACCGTGAGCGCGCGGCTGTAGTCGTCCTCCGTTACAGAGAGTTCCACGTTCAGCAGCCTGACAAGTTGCTTTACAGGGACAGTCACTTTCAGCGTGTCGTCCGCCATCACGCTGATGGACTGATGGGCGGTGAAGAGATAGCCCGGCATAGGTTCTGCGAATCCCGTCTTGTTCATGGCCACCGTAGCCGTATTTCCGCTGACATTGATGTGCTCGGGGCTGTTGTATGCCGTCAGTTCGTAACCGCCCGGGGGCAGCAAGGCCTTGAACGTGTGGGTGATTCCGCTCACGCTTTGTTCTTCCGTTCCCACCCGGAGCATATAGCTTGACGGGATATCCGCTTCCGTACTCTTCGCGCTCCAGTCGGTGGTAACGATTACCGCTCCCTTGTCCGGATGCGGCGTGTTGGAGAGTTCGTCCTTCACGCAGGAGGTAAACGACAGTGCGAGAGCCACCGTCAGAATGGTTGTATAACGTGTCTTCTTGTTTCTCATTGCAATGTTCCTCCGTGTTTAAAATAGGTTCCACACTAATGATACGCCGAGGCGGTTCACGCCCCAGTAGTCTTTGCTTCCCTTGCCGTCTCTCACCCGCACGCCGTCGATGACCCGGTATTTGTCGAACCCTGCGTGGGTGCAGCCAACTCCCATCGAGAAGTCCAGCGATAACGCACGGTTCAGGTGGAGCTGATAGCCGCCTGTCAGGCCGCCGCCCATCAGGTCGCCTTGTTTGCCGGTGGCGGAGAATTTATAATTGAACTGCCCTGTCCTGAACATCGCGCCGAGATAGCCGTGCTTCTCCTTCCCAATATAATAACGGAGTTCCGGCACCACTACCCAAAGGGCGTGTCTTCTGTCTTTGTCATTCCACGACCACGAAGTCCAGGTGCCGTTCAGTAGCAGGCTCCATCGCTTGTTCATGCGCCATTCCACCCCGAGGTCTGGAGTGAGCGTGGCCCAGCGCAGCAGGTTAGCGCACAAGGCGAAAGTGTGAGGCACGGCCCGGGGGGCCTCCACTCCGGCTCGCGGTCGGGCTTGCCGCTCCGCTGCCAGCCGTTCGGTTTCCTCCTTTTCACGAGCTGCCCGCTCTTTGGCGAGGCGCTCCGCCTCGGCACGTTCTCCAGCCAGTCGTTCCTCCTCCCTCTTTTTCTCCGTGGCAAGGCGTTCGCGTTCAGCCTCGCCCGACACCTCCCTGTCATACGCCTCTACCCTGGTAGCGGCGTCGGCTCCCGCCAGTTCAGCCACCTCCTCCACGCCCGCGGGGAGGAGCACGATCACCACGTTACGGGGTTCACCGTCCCCGGTCTTGTAAGATTCCGGGCATTTCTTGTCGGTGACGAAATGGACCTCTTTCACCTTGCCGCGCGTGATAAGTTCGGATTTCACCCGGTTGCGACGGGTCTTCGCCACGGAGTCGGATTGTTCCGTTCGACCGCTGGTGCAGTGGCTCGCCACGTACAGGTACATCCAGCCTGACTCGATGGCCGCGCGGTTCTTCTCGATGGCGGCCAGTAGCCGTTCCAATTCCTTGCCGTTGCCGCTCCAGGGAGAAAAGAACATGTCCTTGTCCGCGATGAAGCGGAAAAGGTAGGCTTCACTGTCTACCACCTTGTCTTGTTGTGCGGACAGCGGGAATA
>OHGZ01000195.1_pt1 | contig 56255 bp, 53 predicted proteins | sample 1567851 | NCBI WGS metagenome assembly OHGZ01 (sample SAMEA3879563, study PRJEB24766) | human gut metagenome | biome: human-associated habitat; feature: feces | place: USA | collected 1985/1987 | reverse complement strand
TGCCTCTGGTGAAGATTACTTAGAAGCCATCCTGGTATTGAAAAACAAATTAGGCATGGTGCGCTCTGTGGATGTCGCCCGGCACCTGGAGGTCACAAAGCCCAGCGTATGCCATGCGGTGGCGACCCTGCGGGACGGGGGCTTCCTGACGATGGACAGCGACTATTTCCTGCACCTGACCGATGTGGGCCGGGAAGTGGCGGAGCAGATCTACGAAAAGCACCGCTTCTTTACCGACCGGCTGATCGAGGCTGGAGTAGACCCTGTAGCGGCGGAAAAGGACGCCTGCCGGATGGAGCATGTCATCAGCCAGGAGTCCTTCGAGCATCTGAAAAATGCTTACAAAACAAAAGAAGAATAAACTGCCCGCATAGCAAACGGGTGAAATAGTAACGCGGCCGGGCACATCGAACCCGACCGCGTTACTCGTCTTTCTGGAAGGCTTCCGCCTGTTTGCAGAGCGCGATAAATTTTTCGATCTCTGCTTCGCTTTTCCCGGCAAAGAAGTCCACGACTGTTTTCGAGACTGTCTGATTTACCATTTCCGGGAAGATGGCGGCGTCCACGCTGATATTCAATTCTTTGGCGACAAGGACCACCGTTTCAAATTTCGGATTACTCTGGCAGGTCTCCAAATCTATGATCGTGCGGGGGTTCATACCGAGGCGTTCAGCTAACTGCTTCTGCGTTAGATGCTGGCGCTTCCGTTCTGACCGCACCTTCCATGCAAATAGATCCAGCGGATTGTTCACTACACATCACCTCTACATCATTGTAGGGTGTGCTTCCGCTCATATAAATAACCATACAACTCATGTAAAGTGAGTTATAACTCATATTTCGGAATAAAGGGAGATATGGATGAGAGCGCCAACACAAAGGAGGTCAAAATAAGGCGGGGTTTACCGCTTATGCGGCGGACGCCCATGCCACTACGAAAAATATTCCAATAACGCAGCAGCGAGCCATGCTCATGAAAATGAGTTATGGCTCGCTTTTTATATACTACGGCTCACATCTCACAAAGCCCGTCCCTTTGACCGCCTGCACCTGGGTGTGGGCTGCTGCTCTCCGCCCCGTTTCGTTCCGGCCTGTCAACCCGAACGAAACGAAAGGAGCCAATTATGAGCGGCAAAAAATTTTTTCAGATAGCTCCCGAAAACCGGCCAAACCGGACCACTCGTGAACGAGTAGTGAGCGAAAGGGGAAGAAAAGAACTGCCTCCCGGCACGAAGGGAGGTGAGAACTTGAAACCTGACCGCCACTACGAGCACAAGCAGTACGCCTTTGACAGCTACTGCAAGAAGATTCTGAAATGCGAGGCTTGCAACGGCTATCGACAGATCAGCCGCCGCCAAAAGCGTTTCGCGTCTTTGGAGGAACTGTCCGAGGCTGAAATGGCCCAGCTTGCGGTTTATGACCGCTACTCGTGGGAATACACGACCTTCCCCATTGGAGGGGCCGTGATCCTGATCGAGGACGACCGGCTGGCCGAGGCGCTTCTGGGGCTGTCCCAGGAGGACCGGGAAATCTTTATGATGCACTGGTTCCTGAACATGGTAGATCGCGAGATCGCCGAGTACATGAACATGGCCCGCCGGACGGTCAACACCCGCAGGCAAAAAGCCTATCGGCTGCTGAAGGAGCTGATGGGAGGTGAAGCGGATGAGTAAATCTGCACGCACGCGGGCATCGCTGATCCCTTACCCGGTGATCGCCGCCGCTGTGGGAGGAGACCCCGAAGCGGTGAGCCGGGTAGTCCGGCATTACTCCGGCTACATCGCCGCGCTGTCTACACGGACGAGCTATGGCCCTGACGGCTATCCCCGTCCCCAGGTGGACGAAGATCTGCGCGGTCGGCTGGAAGCAAAGCTGATTATCTCCATCCTGGATTTTGACCTGAGCTGATTCAGGGCCGGGCGCTGTGTGTTCCCCTTTCCACACGGCGTCCCTTTATAGCTCCTTGACAAAGAAAGCCCGGCGGGAGGCCTCCGGCGCAGCATAAGGCAGACGGATACGATCTGTCTGTGTGGAGCCGGTCGGCCGGTGCGCCAAGATCCTGTTGCAAGTCCGCAGGACGGGACCCCTACCAAACAGGTGAGCGACAAAACCAGGCCGCAAAACAGGTGTGGCATCCTGTGGGCGAGGACGCGCAGGCAGGATAATGAGACTCCCGCGTTGAACGCCCTCAAAGCATTGCGCGGCGCACCCATCAGCATGGGCCGGGGTGAGATTCCCGTGGAGCTGTGCCAGCAGCCGTCCGTACTGCCCATTTCGTTTTACACCAATGTAAGCGAAAGGGGGATTACTGTATGAGTACAGTAACAAGTCAGAACCAGACCGCCCCCGTAGTACGTCAGTACGAGATCGGAGGCGTTCGATATATTGTGAAAGCGACCGTCAAAGACGGCGCGAAAGAAACCGCAGTCAAGAAAATCCGTCGGCTGCTTCAAAATGATTTGAGCAAGGCAGCCACTTAAAAATTAAAGATTTTTTCATTTCCTACAAGCAGACGGATGGGGCATGATATGGTATAATATACTTGTATCATGCCTCGTTTTCCGGCTGCGGAATAGGAGGAACTTATGAGCAAACAGCCGGAAATGGTGATTGCACGGAACTCCCGTGCGACACGGAATAACGATACTACTTTGAACCTTGACAATCAAATGTACCAACAGCCAGTCACTTCCTTTCAGCGCGTATCCAATGACGCGCCGTTGAGCGAGGAAACCAAGACGGCCATCCAAAACACGGTGCTGCAATTCTATGTCCACAGCCAGCCGCAGGAGGAAGCCGAGGGCATTACCGCCTGCTATGAGCGTCTTTCCCAAGAAGATAAGCTGGACGGCGAGAGCAACAGTATCAGCAATCAGAAGCGGATTTTGGAAAAGTATTGCCGGGATCACGGCTATACAGCCATCCGCCACTACGACGAGGACGACGGATATTCGGGAACCAACTTCAACCGGCCCGGATTCCAGCGGATGCTTGCCGACATCAAGGCGGGCAAGATCAAGCGCGTTGTCGTTAAGGATATGAGCCGGTTCGGGCGTAACTATCTGCAAGTCGGAATGTATACGGAAATGCTGTTTCCAGAGTACGGCGTCCACTTTATTGCCGTCAATGACGGTGTGGACAGTGTGCGCGGGGACAGCGAATTTACCGCCATCCGCAACGTATTCAATGAAATGTACGCCAAGGACACCAGCAAGAAAATCCGGGCAACGTGGCAATCCAAAGGACGCTCCGGCGAACACCTTACCACTATCCCGCCTTATGGGTACAAGAAAGACCCGGAGAACAAGAAGCGGTGGATCGTGGATGAAGAAGCTGCCGCCGTTGTCCAGAAGATTTTTGCACTGTGCATGGACGGCATGGGGCCGACGCAAATTGCAAAATGGCTCCAAGAAAATAAAGTTCTTTCGCCTGTTGCTTACTGCTACGAAAACGACTTGCCGACAACATCTAAACGGCCAACTGACCCTTATAAATGGGCAACAAAGACGGTAGTACATATTTTGGAACGCCTTGACTATTTGGGCCATACGGTCAACTTCAAAACTTCTAAGCAATCGTTCAAGAGCAAGAAAGTATTGTGGAATGATCCGGCGGATTGGGTGATCTTTGAGAACACACAGGAACCTATTATTGAGGAAAGCGTGTTTCTGATCGTCCAGAAAATCCGACAAGGCCGCCGCCGTCCCACTAAGATGGGCGACATGGGTATGTTCTCCGGCCTGCTGTTCTGTGCGGATTGCGGCGGAAAGATGTACTTGTGCAGAGCCAATCACTTCAAACCTGAACAGGAATATTACCTTTGCTCAACTTACCGTAAAGACCGCACTTTATGTTCGACCCATTCTATCCGGCGCGTTGTCCTTGAAGAAATCGTGCTGCGAAACCTGCGGGAAGCCATTCAGTATGTGACGCAGTATGAGGACGACTTCGTGCAGCGGGCCGCAGATCAAAGCCTGCGGGAACGGGATAAGGAGCTGGCACAAAAGAAAGACACTCTGGCGCAATCGCAAAAGCGGATTGCCGAGCTGGATGTTATCATCAAGCGACTGTATGAGGATAACATTTCCGGCAAGCTCTCCGACGAGCGTTTCATCAAACTGTCCCGTGACTATGAGCTGGAACAGACCAACCTTACAAATCTTGTCGAACATCTGCGGCAGGAAGTCAAGGAACAGGAGAAGCAGAAAGTCAACGTCAGACAGTTCATTGCAGCGGTCAGAAAGTACACCGATATGCAGCAGCTTGACGCTTCCATTCTCCGGGAGTTTGTGGATAAAATTTATGTCTCCGAGGTTTACACGCCGGACGAGAACGAGCCACGCATTAAGGTCAGAGAAATTGAGATTGTCTATAACTTCATTGGTGCATTTGATTTTGAGGACGCAAGGGAGCAATCCCAAGCAGCCCAAAAAGAAAACCGGCGTAGCCTAAACTACGCCGATTCTCTCACATAAATGTTTTCTTACGTCACCGCCCCTAAGCAGGGCTTTGTCTACAGTCTGAAATCTCCCGGAGTTTTTCCGGGAGATTTTTTTCACAGGACGCCTTTTCTGATCAGAAAATAACGCTTTTAGATATTGAGCAGATCGCTGAATACCTTCAGTGCTCCGTCTGTCTCATGAGCCAGAACGCGTTTTGCAAGGACTTTACCAAGCTGTACGCCTTCCTGGTCGAAGCTGTTTACGTTCCACAGGAATCCCTGGAACATGATCTTATTCTCGAAGTGTGCAAGCAGTGCTCCCAGCGTCTTCGGATTTACCTGATCTCCGATGATGATGCTGGACGGACGGCCGCCTTCGAAGTTTTTGTTTTTATTCTCATCTGCTTTACCGCAGGCAAATGCAACGATCTGAGCTGCTACGTTTGCGCAGAGTTTCTGCTGGCTGGTGCTGCCCTGGATGTCGACATCGGTCTCCATCTGGTTATTGCGGAAGCCTACAAACTGCAGCGGAACGATATCAGTTCCCTGATGCAGCAGCTGATAGAAGGAATGCTGTCCGTTGGTACCTGGCTCGCCGAAGAGAACCGGACCGGTCGGGTAATTGACCGGCTCGCCGAAGCGGTTGACCGATTTACCGTTGGACTCCATATCTACCTGCTGTAAGTGAGCCGGGAAACGGTTCAGTGCCTGGGAGTACGGAAGAACTGCAGTGCTTGGATAGCCAAGAACGTTTCTCTCGTAAACACCGATCAGCGCATCGAGCATCTCCGGGTTCTGTAATACGTCTTTGTTTGCAGAAAGTTTATCTTCTGCTGCAGCGCCCTCGAGGAATGCTGCGAATACTTCCGGTCCGAAAGCCAGGGATAGAACAGCGCCGCCGACTGCGGATGTGGAAGAATAACGGCCTCCGATGTAGTCATCCATGAAGAATGCTGCCAGATAGTCGTCGCTCTTTGCCAGCGGAGAAGTCTCACTGGTAACGGCGATCATGTGCTTGGATGCATCCAGGCCTGCATTTTTCAGAGCGTCTTTTACGAAGGACTCGTTGGTCAGAGTCTCCAGTGTGGTTCCGGATTTGGATACCAGAACGAAGATGGAATGTGCTACGTCGATCGAATTCAGAACAGCTGCTGCGTCATCCGGGTCAACGTTGCTGATGAATTTTGCTTCCATTTTGAAGCAGCCGTTTTTCTTTGCCCAGTTTTCCAGAGCCAGATACATCGCACGCGGGCCAAGGTCGCTTCCGCCGATACCGATCTGCACAACGGTGGTGAATTTTTCACCTGCTGCGTTGGTGATCTCACCTGCATGTACTTTGTTCGCGAACTCTGCGATGCGGTTCTGCTGCTCTACGTAGAAAGCACGTTTGTCTACGCCGTCTGCCGTAACGGTGTTTCCGAGCTGGCCGCGGGTCAGCTGATGAAGCACGAGACGGTTCTCTCCGGTGTTGATGACAGCACCGTTGTAAAGCTCCTCAAATTTTTCAGAAAGCTGTGCCTCTTCTGCCAGTTTTACGAGTGCGGCAAGGACATCCTCATTCACCTGTTTTGCTGCGTAGTTATACGCAAGTCCTTCTGCCATCGGAACGCTGTAAGATTTTACGCGCTCTGCTCCGTTTTCGCCGGACATCACCTCGGCAAGATTGACACGCTCCACTTTTTTCAGCTCCTCAAAAGAAGCCAGTTTATCAAGATTGTTCCAGGTAACCATTGTTAAGTTCCTCCTGTTTTTTTATTTTGTCTCTCTATTCCGTCCGCGGAAACATTTTTATTCCCGCTATTATACCAATGAAACAGACTGCTTGCTAAAAACAGTCTGTTTCGTGATACTTTTTTATTTCGTATAGTTATAAGAAAGAGCTCTTGCGATCTCCCACTGATATTCCGGCAGAGTCTTTGTCATGGACAGTGCCTCGTCGATATCGTAATCTACATACTCACCGTTCTTGTATGCAACAACGCGGTCTGTTTTGCCTTCCAGAAGAAGGTCAACTGCGTAAGCACCCATGATGGACGCATATACACGGTCTTTACATGTCGGGCTTCCTCCACGCTGCATATGTCCAAGGATCGTTGCACGGGTCTCGATTCCGGTTGCAGCTTCGATTCTGCGCGCCATGCTGGTGGAATGGCCGATGCCCTCAGCATTTACGATGATATGATGTTTTTTGCCTTTTCTACGGTTCTCGATGATGTTGTTGATGATCTTCTGCTCATCGTAATCGTATTTCTCCGGAAGAAGAATATCCTCTGCGCCGTTTGCGATACCGCACCACAGAGCGATATATCCGGCATTACGTCCCATAACCTCGATGATCGAGCATCTCTCATGGGAAGTGGAAGTATCTCTTACTTTATCAATGGCTTCCATTGCAGTGTTTACCGCGGTATCAAAACCGATGGTATATTCTGTGCAGGCGATATCCAGGTCGATGGTTCCCGGTACACCTACGGTGTTAATTCCAAGAGCTGCCAGTTTCTGCGCTCCTGCAAAAGATCCGTCTCCGCCGATAACTACCAGTCCGTCGATGCCGTGTTTTCTGCAGACATCTGCAGCACGTTTCTGGCCTTCCGGTGTACGCATCTCTGCGCAGCGGGCGGTATAAAGGATAGTACCTCCGCGCTCGATGGTGTCGGATACATCGCGGGCTGTCATGTCGATGATTTCTTCGTTCATCAGTCCGTCGTAGCCTTTCAGGATACCTTTCATCTGAACGCCCTTCTGCAGACCTCTTCTTACGGCTGCACGGATCGCTGCGTTCATACCTGGTGCATCACCACCGCTGGTAAGCACTCCGATTGTCTTTACCTTGTTAGTCGTTGCCATATGAATTCCTCCATCTCATCACACACATTAATAAACGAGTAGTTTTATTTATTAATCACACACAGTTTTATTTTAAAGCATTCAGGCCCTTTTTTCAATACTCTTTTCTACAACTTTCACGTTTCCGGTACCGAATTTTGCCTGAAGTGACGCCACCAGACGGGCATCTGCCTGCACATTGCGGCTCGGCGGCAGTTTTTTCATCGCTTTGATCGATTTGATGTAGAGAATCACGCTGTCCTTGCCGTCGGATTCATGCAGCATCTGGTACAGATCCGCCACTTCTCTCTCGTACGTTTCCTTGTCCGGGAACTGGATCCAGAGCTCTTTCGGGATGCCTGCAAACGGGAAAATTTTCTCGCAGATCAGCTTGCTCGGCTTATCATCCTCCGCGGAAACACGGCCCTGGATGAAGACACGCGCATCGGTCTGCATCATCGCTGCGTTTTTCTCGTAATCGCGCGGGAATACGACGATTTCCATACTGCCGACGAGGTCCTCGAGTGTGAGAAATGCCATTGTCTTGTTATTCTTTGTATATTTGATTTTTTTATCCGTGATAATGCCGCCGACAATCTCTTTCGCGCCGTCGGTGACGGATGGGAAACCCGTCTCCTCATCCGGCTGGAAGTCTGTCGTTACCGCGGAAATATTCTTCCGCCAGCACTCCTCCTGCTCCTCGAGCGGATGACCGCTGACGTAGATGCCGAGCACCTCTTTTTCGAGCGCCAAAAGATCACTCTTTTCGTATTCTCCGACATCCGGGTACACCGTTTCATACGACCGTTTGGTCGTCTCATCTACGAAGTCAAACAGACTCATCTGGCCGCTTAACGAATCTTTTTTCTCGCGCGCCACATCATCGAGCACATTGGCGTAGACGAACATGAGCTGCTTTCTCGTCACGCCGAAGCAGTCGAATGCACCCGCCTTGATAAAGTTCTCGACGGTCCGCTTGTTGACTTCTTTTCCGCTCAGGCGCTCCGCGAAATCCTTTAACGAGCGGAACGGTCCGTTTGCACTCCGCTCCTCCACGATCGCCTCCATGACCGGCTTTCCGATGCCTTTGACCGCCGCCATGCCATAGCGGATCGCCTGGCCGTCCACCGTGAATTTTCCTTCGCTTCGGTTGATGTCCGGCGGCAGAATGGAAATGCCCATCTGGCGGGAACTCAAGATATACTCTGCGACTTTTCCCGGGTTATCGATGCAGGAGGTCATCAGAGCCGCCATGAACTCAACCGGGTAATAGTATTTCAGCCATGCCGTCTGGTACGATACGAACGCGTACGCCGCCGCATGGGATTTGTTGAAGGCGTATTTCGCGAAGTCGATCATCTCGTCGTAGATCTTGTTCGCTGTCTTCTCATCAATGCCGTTTTTGATACAGCCCGGCACACCCTCGGCCTCGTTTCCATAAACGAAATTCTGGCGCTCTTTTTCCATGACAGATGCCTTTTTCTTCGACATCGCACGGCGCACCAGATCGGCCCGTCCAAGCGAATAGCCCGCCAGTGCCTGTACGATCTGCATAACCTGTTCCTGGTAGACGATACAACCGTACGTCGGCTCCAGAATCGGTTTTAAGAGCGGTGTATCGTACGTAACGGATTCCGGGTTGTTTTTTCCTTTGATGTACTGCGGAATAAAATCCATCGGGCCCGGCCGGTACAGGGAAATTCCGGCGATGATATCCTCGAGGCTCTGCGGTTTTAACTCCTTCATGAAGTTTTTCATTCCCGCACTCTCGAGCTGGAACACACCGACCGTTTTCGATGCGCCGATCATGCCGAGCACTTTCGGATCGTTGTAATCGATGTGAAGCAGATCAATTTTCTTATTGCTGTAACGCTCTGCGAGCTTTGTCGCATTCTGAATGACGGTCAGGGTCCGAAGCCCTAAGAAGTCCATTTTCAGAAGTCCCAGTTCCTCGAGCGTCGTCATCGTGAACTGCGTGACGATCGTTCCGTCGCTTCCTCGCGAGAGCGGCACAAATTCCACCAGCGGACGCGAGCCGATGACAACACCGGCGGCGTGCATCGACGTGTGGCGCGGCAGACCTTCAAGTCTCCGTGACATGTCGATCAGATGTGCAACCTCTTCATTGCCCCGGTACAGCTCCCGCAGCTCGTGGTTCATCTGCAGTGCCTTGTCGATCGTGATATTCAGCTCATTCGGAATCATCTTCGCGATCGAATCGACCTGTGCATACGGCATATCCAGCACACGGCCGACATCGCGGATGACACCGCGCGCCGCCAGTGTACCGAATGTGACGATCTGTACAACGCGGTCCTTGCCGTATTTTCTCGTTACATAGTCGATGACCTCCGGGCGGCGTTCGAAGCAGAAATCCACGTCGATATCAGGCATGGTAACTCGTTCCGGGTTCAGGAAACGCTCGAACAGGAGCTGGTACCGCATCGGGTCCAGCTGTGTGATGCCAAGGGTGTAGGAAACAATACTTCCGGCCGCCGATCCTCGTCCCGGTCCGACCATGATGTCGTGATCGCGCGCAAATTTGATGAAATCCCACACGATCAGGAAGTAATCGACGTAACCCATCGTTTTGATCGTATCAAGCTCGTATTTCAGCCGCGCTTTCAGTTCATCCGTCGCCGGGTGATACCGTTCCTCGAGGCCGTCGTAGCAGAGCTTATTTAAGTATTCCCAGGAAGTGTATCCTTCCGGCACATCGAATTTCGGAAGTTTTGTGACACCAAATTCGATCTCCACATTACACCGTTCTGCAATTTTCTGTGTATTTTCGATTGCCTGCGGTGCATACGGGAAGAGCGATGCCATCTCCGCCTCGGATTTCACGAAATACTGGCCGCCCTCGTAGCGCATGCGGTCCTCATCCGTGATCTTCTTTCCGGTCTGCAGGCACAGAAGAATATCGTGGGAATCCGCATCTTCTGCGTACGTGTAGTGAATATCATTCGTCGCCACCAGCTCGATGCCGGTTTCTGCCGAGAGGCGCATCAGCTGCTGATTGACCATCCGCTGCTCCGAGATGCCGTGATCCTGCAGTTCCAGAAAGAAATTTCCTTTTCCGAAAATCTTCTCATACCGCAGTGCGGCCTCTTTTCCCATCTCGTACTGGTTCCGCACCATCGCACGCGCCACCTCACCTGCAAGGCAGGCGGAAAGCGCGATAATGCCCTCGTGATACTTTTCCAGAATCTCCATGTCGACACGCGGCTTATAGTAAAATCCATCGATAAAGCCCGCCGAAACAATCTTCATCAGATTGGAATAGCCCGTATTATTTTCCGCCAGCAGAACCAGATGGTAGTACCGGTCCTCTCCGCGGCTGGTTTCGCGGTCGAAACGGGAACCCGGCGCCACGTAAACCTCACAGCCGAGGATCGGCTTGATGCCCTGCGCACGGGCTTCTTTATAAAAATCGATACAGCCGAACATGACGCCGTGATCGGTGATCGCGGCGCTGTTCATGCCAAGCTCCTTGACTCTGGCAACGTACTCTTTGATCTTGTTCGATCCGTCCAGAAGGCTGTATTCGGTATGTACATGTAAATGCGTAAAACTCATCGTTTTCTCCTCTATTTTCCAAAGGCATGTTCCGTTGTCTCCAAGATCGTCTGCACCAGACTGTCCGGCTCGATCGGCTTGGTCAGATGGCTGTTCATGCCCGCGGCGCGGCATCCCTCTTTGCTCTCTTCGGAGGACTGCGCCGTCATCGGGATAATCGGGACTTGTTTTGCTTCCGGAAGCTCCATGGCGCGGATCTGCCGCGCTGCCTCAAGGCCGCCCATCACAGGCATCATCAGATCCATTAAAATCACATCAAATTTCTGCGGATTCGCCGCATACTTTTCAACCGCCTCGCGGCCGTTCCATGCCTCTTCCACCGTCGCACCGTGATCGGTCAGGTAAAACTCGGCGATTTCCATGTTGATCTCATTATCCTCGACAAGCAGAACGTGGAAGCGGACAAGCTCTTTTCCTGCGATCCGTGTCTTTACTTCCTGAATCCGCTGTCCCTCGCAGTCAATGTAAAACGGAAGCCGGAATACATACGTCGTTCCGACGCCCTGCTGGCTCGTTACCTCGATCGTGCCCTGCATTTTTTCGATCAGTTCTTTGACGATCGACATGCCAAGGCCCGTTCCCTTGTACTGCGTTCTCGCACCGGACTTCTCCTGTGTGAACGGATGGAACAGCTCTTTTTCGATAAATTCGCTGCTCATTCCGATGCCGCTGTCCGTGATGCGGAACTCGTAGACGACCCGGGTTCCGTCGCAGGAGACTTCGCCCGCATACGTATCGATCATTCCACCCGGCTTGTTGTACTTGATTGCATTGCTGAAGAGATTCAGCATAATCTGCCGCAGGCGCAGCGGACTGCCGATCAGTCTCGTGTGCGTCAGCTCACCGCGGTGCGTACAGTGGGTAATGCCCATCTCCGTAATCTGCGCATTGACAAGGGATGCCACATCATCCATCAGATGCGTCAGGTCAAAAGAAGCGCTCTCGATCGTCTCTTTTCCGGACTCCAGCTTATTCATATCGAGCACATCGTTGATAAGTGCCAGCAGATGGCTTGCGGAAAGATTGATTTTATCGAGGCAGTCGTCCACTTTTGCCTCATCCTGCCGGTTTTTGCGGATGATATCCAGCATGCCCATAATGCCATTGATCGGCGTGCGCACATCGTGGCTCATGCGGTTCATAAATTCTGTTTTTGCACGACTTGCACTGTCTGCAGCTCTAAAGGCATCCTGAAGCTGTATCTTCTCCCTCTCTTCCCGGCTGTGGAACTCTGACGTATCACGGAAAAGGATCATGCCGTGTACCACAACGCTCTCCCGCTTTGTCTTTCGGTCGTAGACGGTATCCTGTGACATAAGAACCGTCTTCTGCAACCATATTCTTCTGCCGGACTCATCTGTTTCCTGATACTCCACGACTACCTGCTTATCTCCGTTTTCAAAGCGCTGCAGCAGTTTCTTCGAGGAATCCACAATGCGGTATGATTCCAATGTCTCCTCCGCGACAAACGCACTGCATTCCCCGCAGTATTTCTCGTAGGAACACGGCAGATCTATATTGAGGTCAAATTTCTTCTGCCCGCTGTGGTAAAAAATCTGCTCCATCGAATCATTCGTCAGATCAACGGCGAACACGGCCTCGGCCGTCTCGAGAAGTGCCTCAGCGTAGTGGCTGTTTTCAATGATCGACTGTTTCATCTGTTCATAGTATTGGTCGAGCTGTTCTTTTTCATTCCGAGCAGCTTCCTCATTGGAGCGGAACCGCTCAAAGCCCATCAGAAAATGGTGCAGTCCGCCGTCCTCGGCCGCGTCGTAGAACAGAATGGTGACTTTTCCCCGGCAGAGCGCTTCCCCTTCGCTTCCCTCCCGATACTCGTACAGAATTTCTACGCTCTCTTCTCCCTTCTGATAGCACTCCTTCAGATGGGTAAGATCCAGCATTCTACGCATTTCCTTTCTCTTTTCCTCATCCGTGATTCCCTGCACAATATGCTCGGCCGCACCGGTATAGCTGCCGTCCTCGGCAAGGAAAAAGCCCGAAACGGCGCGCAGAATCCGGTACTGGTCCTGTCTTGCATTGCAGTAAATACAGTTGGAAAAATGATATCCCTTTTTCTTTACGACGTCCAGCGCTTCCAGGCTGATCTTCCGCTCTGCGGCGGCTTCTTCCATCTTCGCGCGGTTTTTGTCGATATACATGTTCTGGTCCGCATGGCGGAACAGTTCCCGGATATCACAGTCTTCAAATTCCGTGGACAGTGCATAGCCTCCGGCGTAGCTGATCGGCATCTCCGGGTGCTGGCGGGAATATTCTGCCGTCTGCGTGCGGATGTGATTCATGCACGCTTCCACTTCTTCACGGTTCAGTCCGCGCAGAATGGCAAGAAACTCATCTCCGCCGTTTCTTCCGACGAAATACTCCTCCGGGACTGCTTTTCGAAGCTGAACGGCAAAGGAACGGATATATTCGTCTCCCTTGTCGTGACCCAGACTGTTGTTGATCGTGCGCAGATTGTTGAGGTCAAACACGCAGACCGCATACACGCCGGAAATTTCTTCTCCTCCGTCGCTTCCCTCCAGAATCTCTTCGCATTTATTTTTATTTGGCAGGCCCGTCGCCTCATCGAGATAGACTTTCTTCTGCAGAATACGGTTCATCGCCGCATAGCGGACGGCCTTGATCAGCTCCATGCCGATGACAAACACCAGACCGATGATATCTCCTACTACCACCTGCTCCAGCTTCTTCAGCGAAGACGCCATTCTCTGCGAATACGCTTCCGCAAGGCCCGTCGCCTCGTCACAGATTTTGAAAAAGGTCTCACTCTTTTCGATAATCGCGGTATTCTCATATCCTTTTTCACGCACCAGCAGAATCTCTGCCTTCAGCTCTTCAAAATACGATGCCAGCTCAGTCATCTTATCCTGAAAATCCCGGTCATCCAGGCGCACCAGATCCAGCTCGCTGCTTCCGTTCTGCAGACCGTCGATATAAGCGTTGATGTCTGCAATCATCGTATCCTGCGGTTCTCCCGCATCCTCCAGCTTGATAATCCGCTGCGTTTTTCCGCGCACCAGACCGGCATAGTTGACAACGCGGGCCGTTCCCTGTATTTTCTCGACCATCGACATAATGCAGAAAAACAGAATAATCAGAATGATCGTTAAAACCGTCATTGCGGTTTTGGAAATAAAAGATGTTTTTTTCTTACTTTTCTTTTTCTTCATCGCTCTCCATCAGATCCTGTGTCATTTTTTGTCATATAGATCATATTATAAGCGCAATCCTCTCTTCGCGCAACCGCAAACCGGGCGCAAAAAAATTTCAGAATTTTATCTGCTGTCTGACACAAAAAAACGGACACCGGAGAGGATGTGCTTCCTGTCCAGTGCCCGATTTTTTCTTATTTTGCTTTTTCTGCCGTCCAGATTTTACCTTCGCGGATGACAACCTGTTTTTCTTTCATCAGATGGCCGACAGCGCGCTTAAATGCTGCTTTGCTGAGGCCGAATTCTCTCTGAATCACTTCCGGTGATGCTTTGTCATCAAACGGAAGGACACCTGCAAATTCCTCGATCACAGAAAGAACGCTCTCTGCATCGATTGCGATCTGCTCGTACGCTTTTCCGCGTGCGGACAGGGAAAGTTTTCCGTCCTCTTTGACTTCTGTAACGCGGCACTCAAGTTCCTGGCCGACATGATAGTCTGCCTGTGCTTCTCTCTTTGGAATCAGGCCGGAGTAGCGGTCATCAACAGCAACGAAAACGCCGAAGTTTCCGCTGATCTCGTAGATTCTTCCCTTTACGATATCGCCTACGACGTACGGAGAATTGGTTTTCAGGAAATGGTAAACCTTCATCGTTGCGCAGAGACGGTCGCTCTTGTCGATGTAGAGGGAAACCAGAACCTCATCACCTGGATGGAGGCGGCGGGTCTGCTGTTTAAACGGAAGAAACAGATCTTTTTCCAGACCCCAGTCCAGAAATGCTCCGATCTTTCCGGTAGCAGCTACGTTTAAGACAGCCAGCTCTCCAAGCACCAGCTTCGGCTCTCTGGTTGTCGCAATCAGACGGTCGCTAGAATCGCGGTACAGAAATACTTCCAGCTCATCTCCCTCTTTTGTTCCTTCCGGCACCTGTTTGATCGGCAGAAGAACGCGTTCCTTCTCGCCTGCTTCCCGGGTTTCCCCAAGATAAATACCGAATTCTACTTTCTTTACTACTACCAGCTTTTGCTTTCTTCCTATATTTAACATTTGACTTCCTTTCTTACTGCTCGCCGAGAGCCTTCATGCTCATCTCCTCGAGCAGGTCGCTCTTGATGTGGTACAGCTTGTCGGACAGATCCACGTAAACCTCATGCGGATTGACCAGACGTTTGGACTCCTCCCAGAGGGTATCTTTCTCTCTGGTGCAGATGTCGCGGATCTCCATGACGGATGGAGAAGTGTAGACGCATGCGCCCTTCTGGAAAATCGGAACGAGGAGCTCGCGTAAGGTGTAGGTTCCGCCTTTGATCTTCGTCTTTTTCCAGGTCTCGATCGGGTCGAAGATGATCATATCTTTGCTCTCGTCGAAGGTCTCGTCTGCGAGGCAGATCAGGTCGGCACGGATCTTTCCGGTTTCTTTATCATAAATACGATAAATCGTCTTATTGCCCGGGTTTGTTACTTTCTCGGAGTTCTCGGACAGCTTGATCTTCGGTGTGAATTCTGCGTCATCTTTATCTTTTGCTGCTGCCAGCTTGTAAACGCCGCCGAATGCCGGCCAGTCACCGGATGTGATCAGGTTGGTGCCGACGCCCCAGGAATTGATCTTCGCACCCTGGGTTTTCAGGCTGTCGATCAGGTACTCATCGAGGTCACTGGATGCGGAAATGATGGCATCGCCGAAACCTTCTGCCTCGAGCATCTGATATGCTTTTTTCGACAGGTAAGCCAGGTCACCGCTGTCGATGCGGATGCCGTAGCCCTTCATCGGTAAGCCCTCTGCTCTCATCTCTTTGAAGACGCGGATCGCATTCGGAACACCGGATTCGAGAACATCGTAGGTGTCTACGAGAAGAATGCAGGCTTCCGGATACATTTTCGCATACGTTTTGAATGCGGTGTACTCATCCGGGAAGCTCATGATCCAGCTGTGTGCGTGGGTTCCCTTGACTGGAACGTCAAACATCTGTCCGGTCAGGACATTGGAGGTTCCGATGCAGCCGCCGATCATGGCAGCACGCGCGCCGTAGATACCGGCATCCGGTCCCTGTGCACGGCGGAGTCCAAACTCCATGATGCCGTCGCCCTTTGCCGCGTAAACAACGCGGGATGCTTTCGTCGCGATCAGGCTCTGATGGTTGATCATGTTCAGAATCGCGGTCTCTACAAGCTGTGCCTCCATGATCGGAGCGACAACTTTTAAGAGCGGTTCTCTTGGGAATACGACGGTTCCTTCCGGGATCGCATAGATATCTCCGGTGAAATGGAAGCCTCTTAAATACTCCAGGAAATCATCGTTGAAAATATGGAGGGAACGGAGATAGTCGATGTCATCCGGTGAAAAGTGAAGATCGCGGACATACTCGATTACCTGCTCAAGTCCTGCACATACGGCGTATGCGCCGCCGCATGGATTCTTTCTGTAAAATGCATCAAATACCACGATCTGATCGGACGGGTTCTCGTAGTAGCCCTGCATCATGGTAAGTTCATATAAATCGGTTAACAGTGTAAGGTTCTGCGCTCTCATGGCAAATTCCCCTTTCCTCATTGTGTTTATTACGTTCGTATCGTATCTTATTCTTTCCGATTGTACCACAATCATTGAAATTCCACAACTACGTATGGCTGTCCTTTTTCATCGTTCAGCGAGATAAAACAGCCGTTTTCCGTCTCGGCGCGCAGCGGATGCAGGACATCGCCGAGGTGCGCCTGCTGTTTGTATTCGGCGCGCATCCGGCGCACGGTGAAGTTCTTCGGAAGGCATTCACCGGCAAGGGAAATGAACTGTGCATTATTGACGTGGTGGTTCGTATCGAGGTTGTGCGGCCGCACCGGGAACGGTTCGCCGATGAAATCTGCTTCCAGCATTTTCACTTTGCGCTCGCCGAAATCCTCGTCGATCGGATCGTCGATGCCGTAGGCGTCTGTCGTCTCTTTCGGTGCGCGGACGGGATGACCCGTTTCCATATTGACGTAAGACCAGATGGAGTTGGCACAGGCGAGCATTTCGCCGTCTTCTGTTTCCATCGTAAAGTTACGCATGCCAAGAAATCCTTTGAAGCCGCTCGCCCATGTAGTGATTTTTACCGCTTCACCGAGGGATGGATAGCGGCGCACATGAATCTGCCACGCGGACAGCACCCAGGCGCAGCCTCGTTTTTTGAGCTCCGCAACGCCCTCGCCGATCGCTTCCGACTGGAAGGTACTGCAGTCCTGAAAGTAATTGATCAGCCCCGGCAGGGTGAGATTTCCGTCCTCACCGATTTCGCTGTAGCGGATTCTGCTTGTAAAGGAATACTTCATCGTTTCGTTCCTCCTGCTGTATTTGTTTTTGAGCATCGAAAAAGGCCTCAGGTACGAGACCTGAGACCTTTCAATGAGCTGGGCTACCTGGATTCGAACCAGGAACTGACGGAGTCAGAGTCCGTTGCCTTACCGTTTGGCGATAGCCCATTGCCTTGCGACAAGATGTATAATACACTATCGCAAGAGAAAAGTCAACACCTTTTTTGAAATTTTTTTATTTTTTTCAAAAAACTGACTTTTGGAACATTTTGGAAGGGATTTGACGGCTCAACCCGGCCGTTGTCACTCTCCCGCCACGTATTTTTTGTCGATGTTGACGACGCATTCATACTTCTCATCCATTTCCTTCATCAGCGCCCCGATCTGCCCGATCACGCGATCACAGTCTTTCTTCTTATAAGAATACGGGATTTCAAGATCAAAAATCAGCTTCTTTTTCTCCGACCCGTTGATCATACGGAAATCGTGGAAGGAAAGCTCCGGATCGAGAATGGAAATTACGTTTCTTACCTTCTCCTTTGTCGCAAGAACCGTCGCATCGTGGATCTCCACCGGATCCATGTGGATGACCAGCAGAATTCCCAATTTTTCACCGACCTCATGTTCAATGCGGTCGATAATATCATGCGATACCTCGATATCGACATCTCGCGGCACCTCCGCATGGATCGATGCCATACTTCTGCCAGGCCCGTAGTTGTGGACAATCAGATCATGGGTTCCTACAATTCCTTCATAGGAAGCAACCTCTTTCATGATCCGTGCATACAGATCCGGATCCGCGCCCTGCCCGATCAGCGGTTCCAATGTATCTTTTGCAATGGAAATACCGGACCACATAACGAGTACCGCCACAACAAGTCCTGCGATTGCGTCGATATTAACCGAAAGGAAATGGCAGATCAATGTAGAAGCGATCGTTGCGCTCGTCGTGATCACGTCGCCCATGGAATCCGCCGACGTTGCCAGCATCACCTTCGACTGAATGCGGTTTCCCAGTTTTCGGTTGAAAAGCGCCATCCACAGCTTTACACCAACCGAGAGCACCAGAATCAAAAACGGAACCATCTGAAATGTGATCTCTTCCGGATTGCGAATTTTCTCCAGGGAGCTCTTTAAAAACGTAAAGCCGACTTCAATAACCAGAAACGAAACGATCAGCGCTGCAATATACTCGATCCGTCCATGCCCGAACGGATGCTCTTTGTCGGCCGGTTTGTTTGCCATCTTCACACCGACGAAGCTGATCACAGACGATGCCGCGTCCGAGAGGTTGTTGAACGCATCCGCCATAATCGCCAGAGAGTTCATTCCGGCACCGATCAGCAGCTTTGCCGTAAACAGCAGAATGTTGCAGCAGATTCCCACGATGCTTGACAAAATGCCGTAGCTCGTGCGCACATCCGCGTTGTCGGTTTTCTCATAATCTTTTACAAAACGTCTTACCAGAAAATCTGTCATGGTTCCCCCTTCTTTTAAAAAAAGGCCTCCTGCATTGCCGCGGAGCCCTTACGTTTTCTCTGTCTTTTTCTATAGTAGGCAGTGTCGGAAAAAAAGTCAAGCCTAACATATTTTCGGGATTTCTACTAATAATTACAGGGGACTCTTCCGGCAGCATTTGACAATTGAATGAGAGTTTTTTCTTTACCCTCTGCCTTTTCGAGTCTCCTGTAATTATTTTACTTTACTTTGTAAATCTTAGCCATATTCTGCACATACAGCGGATAGAACGTATATCCCGCAAAGTCATTCCGCAGAACAACCTCGCACGCCATATCCTCAATATACAGGTTTGCCGCATCGTCCGTCAGCAGTGTCTCCATCTTCTTATAGAGCTCGATCTGCTCATTTTCGTCCGTGCTTGCCTTTACCTGCTGATACAGTTTATCGTACTCTTCGTTGTTATAGTTGATAAAGTTCTTCGATGACGTCGAAGTAAAACGCTCGAGCAGTGCGCGTCCGGTCAGGTACGCTGCATCGACGCCGACAACCGTTGACTGGAAGTTCCGGTCTGCGTACGTGTCGGACAGCCAGCTGTCCCACTCGACCTGCTGGATTTTTGCGGTCACACCGATTGCCTTAAACTGCTCCACCAGAACCTGCGCGGTATCGATATGCTGCTGATAATTGTTCGGCACTGTGATCGTCAGCTCGAATCCATCCGGGTATCCGGCCTCCGTCAGCAGTTCTTTTGCCTTCTCAATATTCTGCTCATACCGGTCTGCCAGTTCCGGCATATAGTATTTTCCAAATGCTGGGAACATGCTGCTTCCGATGATCGTTCCTTTTCCGTCCGCAATCATATCGAGGACTTCCTGGCGGTCTGCCGCATAGCAGAGCGCCTGGCGGACCTTCACATTATTGAGCGGTTCCACCGCATTGTTCAGATACAGTGCCTGCACCAGGTTCATGCCGCCGTCGTAGATCGTAAAATCCGAATCTCCCTGAAGCTGTGCAAGCTGGGTGGAATTCAGGCGCACATACATATCGAGTGTGCCGGATTTCAGATTCGTTACGACTGCATTGCTGTCTTTGACAATTCGATACGTTACTTTATCGAGATACGCCTGATTGTCCGTATCCCAGTAATCGTCGAATTTTTCAATGATGATGTTTTCCTGCGGAGAGCGTGATACATAGCGGAACGGACCCGTTCCGATCGGATTTGTTTCCAGATCTTCCGCATGCTCAGGTACAATCGCTACCGTCAGATAGGCAAGAAACTCGGTGTCTGCCTCTTTTAAGTAGATATCGATCGTGTTCTCGTCCGGAATTTCTACTTTGTCCACATTGGAAAAGGACTCAATAAAAGGTGTTCCGTCCCCGATAATGCCTGCGCAGCGTTCAATCGAATATTTTACATCCTCTGCAGTGACGGTCGTTCCGTCGTGGAACTTCACGCCGTTCCGGAGTTTGAAGGTGTAGACCTTTCCATCCTCCGAGATCGAATGGCTTTCTGCCACCGCATCGTTCAGATTTCCTTCTTCATCGGGCTTTACAAGGCCCTCATAAACGTTGAATAGGATTTCTTTCGTTCCTGCCGCTACCATTTTGTGTGGGTCAAGACTATCCTCAATGTCCTGAGAAATTCCTACCGTGATAGAACCGCCCATAACAGGTTCTCCTGTCGGGGCTGATTCCGTTGATACCTGAGAACTTGCGGTATCGGAAGAATCTGCTTTCCCATCCTTGCCATCCTGGCATCCGCCAAGTACAACAGTAAGAGCTGCAACCAAAAGCAGCGCAATGACGCTTCTTCTTTTCTTCATGATTTCTCCTTTTGATACGAGTTCTCTCATTTTGTAATTGTCACGCCTATTTTATCCAACCTTTTCCAAAATGGCAAGTATATTATTGTATACAATTTGTTTTTCCTGAAATTTCCTCCGCCTGCAGTTTTTCCAGAAGTATTTTTTATTTCTCTTTTTCGCACAGAATCGTCCGCATCCGATCTGCGCACTCCGGGTCAAACCGGGTTCCTTTTCGCTCTTCCAGCTTTTTTCCGATCTCCTCCGCCGTCTCGCCCCATCTCGCATGGCGGTCCGCATAATCTGCCACGCTTAAGATTCTGGACAGCATCGGAATCTGTCTGCCGGATCTCCCTTCCAGGTATCCGCTTCCATCGTAATTTTCCCTGTGATACAGCACCGCTTCCGCTACTTCGTCCGCAATCTGAAGTTCACGGATAATTTTATATCCACGGGAAACGTATGTCTGATAGATTTTATACTGCTCCTCTGTCAGGCTTGGTTTCTGTATGACCTCATCCGGCAGTCCAACGGCCCCGACCTCGTGCAGAAGCCCCGCATAATAGGCATTCGTGCACATCGTATCATCACATCCCATCCTTCTGGCAATTTCCCGTGAGTACGATGCCGTCTGCTCGCAGTGGCGGTCGATCTCCGGGACTTTGGCGCTCAGTGCGCTGTACATGGAAGTAATGACATGAAGTGACATGTCCGCCAGTTTCTTTTTCTCCTCATGGATTCTGTGTTCCAGAACCAGCCGGCTTTTTTCTTTCTCTACCCAGTATCTCTGGATCGAGAACATAATAATATACGCGATTCCGACAATACACAGGTATAAATACGGAAAACGAAGCAGTAAATTTTCGTCATAAAGCCCGCGCAGATGTTTCAGTCCGCTTCCTCTGACCTGTGAAAAGATAAAAACCGTACAGACCGCATTGAACACAACGCTGGTCCGGATTCCGAGGATGAAAACGGCACCCACCGAAAACAGAATGATGTAAAGCATACTGAAATATCCAATATTTCCGTCGTGAAACAGATGCAGATTCGGCGCAATCAGAAGAAGAAACGCCACGGTATCCAGCCATACATACTCTCTTCCATGGCTTAAAGCACAGTTAACCGAAAGAAGAACGATCATCGACAGAAACATCGGAAGAACCATTTTCTTCTGTTCCATTGGGTAAAAAAGTCCAGCACAGAAATTCAACAGCATAATCAGTACCAGAACTTTTTTCATCCACATCGCAATTTTGGGATCTTTGTATTTACAGAATACGATTTCCAGAAATTCTTTCACGCATTTTCTCCTTCCGGAATTTCAATCTTTCCTTCCTCGATCAGGTAAATCACCGTCTCTGCCACCTCCGGGTCGAACTGTGTTCCGCTGCCTTTTTCAAACTCGCTGATGATGTAGTCCCGGCCGCACTGCTTCCGGTAACAGCGGTTGGAATTCATCGCATCCAGCGCGTCCGCAGCGCTGATGATTCTTACGATATACGGCAGATCGTCCAGACGGATTCCCTCCGGGTAGCCTTTGCCGTCGTACCGCTCGTGATGGTAGCTTGCGCCGTAGTCCGCCTGCGGCAGGAAGGAAAGCCCGGCGAGAATCTTTCGCCCCCACACCGGGTGCGTTTTCATGATCGCGTATTCCTCGTCGTTCAGGCGGTATGTCTTTTTCAGAATCGCATCCGGGATCGCAATTTTTCCAATATCGTGCAAAAGCGCACTGCGGTAAATCTGATCCAGTTCTTTTTCTGTCGGAGCATAACTTTTCAGATTTGCTGCAATCAGCCGCGAATAGTCGGCGACACGCTGGGAATGCTCTCGGGTATACTTATCCTTTTCATCGATCATTCGTCCGATCGCCGCCACCGAGTTTATCATCAGCTTCTGTGCTTCTTCGACCGTCGCACGCACTTCCGCTTCCATCGCCTCCTGTTCCCGCTCCTGCTCAATCCGGTATTTTTTAAACAGCAGATCGGTGACAAGCATCAGCAGAAAAAAGGACCAGTAAAACACAGGGTAATAAAAGCGGTAATCCCAGGCGTACGAATACGCCATCTTTTCACACAGCGTGCTCCAGAACAGAACCGTAATGACACCTCCATAGCCCACACAGCACGGCACACCGAACGGCAGTCCGACCAGCAGCAGAAGAATCGACGGCGCAATGAAAAACCAAAGATTCTGGAAACCGTCGTTTCCGCCGAAATAGATACAGTAAACGCTCGATACCAGCAGAAGAATCGTCACCACCTTGACCGGCAGTTCCACGTTTTTCGCATTCCGGATGTGAAACGCATCCCACACACCGATGACACAGACCACAAGGCAGAAGATATAGATCCCCGGGTTCTTTTTCATGCCGTTGTTAAACAGATTGATCAGAAACACCATCAGGCAGAACCAGAGCAGCACGTTGCTTAAATATCTCGTCTCAATTTCCGATTTCTTCTCATAATGATACACTTCCCGGATCAGCTCTTTTATTTTCTGCAATGGCTCACCTCTTTTCTTCTTATCTTTTTATTTTATCCTATATTTTGTATTTCGAAAAGTACAAATTTGCAAAAAAGAAATCCGCCGCCCGGGAATTTTTACACTCCCGGGCGGCGGACTCTTTTGGTTTTGCTGTATTCTTTTAAAGTTTATCCCTCAATGGAGATCGTCTTTTTCTGCTCAACTGCCGGTTTTGCTTCTTTCTTCGGTACGAGGAGTTTCAGCAGACCGTGTTTGAACTCCGCTTTGATATCCTCTTCGGTGACATCCTCGCCTACGTAGAAGCTTCTGCTGCAGGCACCTGCATAACGCTCTCTGCGGATGTAGCGGCCGTTCTCTTTTTCTTTCTCGTCTTTATCGAGGCCTTTCTCGGCGCTGATGGTCAAATAACCATTTTCCAGTGTTGCCTGGACCTCATCTTTTGTGAAGCCCGGAAGATCTACAACCAGCTCGTAGCCATTGTCCATTTCGCGGATATCGGTTTTCATCACATGGCTGGCTTTGCGGCCATACAGTTTCTTCTCGGTGTTTTTCATTTCTTTATCGTAATCATAGAACGGGAAATCGTTAAAAAAGTCATCAAATAAGTTTTCTCCAAAAATACTAGGCATCAACATAAGTCATCGCTCCTTTTCTATCTTCGTCCAGTGCTTCCTGCTGCCGGACCATTTGCTGTTTACCTGTTTCTTTGGAACTTGGGTGGAGTCCTGATACCGGAGGTCTTTCTCTTTCTTTCCTCTCTTTGTATCCCTCTTCCTTTGTTCTAGTTGTAATATAACACTTATTATTAGCACTGTCAAGAGATGAGTGCTAATTTTTTGTGAAGAATTTGTGAAGCCTTGATTTTATGGGCTTCACAGAGGTTTTTCACTTGCTTTCGCACTCGATTTTCTTGATTTTACACCATTTTTACACCATTTCATTTGATTTTGGTGTAACACTCACTTTATTTACACCAAATTACACCATCGACTTACATTTACACCACAGCAGGTACAGTTTCCGGCAGATTCATTTTTGACATCTCATTTTCTACATGAGCCATTTCAGCGATATGATTGTAGATATTCATAGTGATCTTCGCATCAGAATGTCCCATTACATATTGCATAACTTTCGGATTAACATTATTCTCACCCAATCTGGTACATCCTGTGTGACGAAGAATGTGTGCAGATATATGAGGCATCAGTTCTGGCTCCCTGTTCTCATTTTCCGCCAATATTGTTTCTCTCTTATTATAGGCATTAACGATATTCTTCAGAAAACTATTCACACCTGCTGGCATAATCGGACGCCCATGTTTTGTGTTAAAAATAAAACCACTGCGTTTACCAATCTCTACATTACTCTGCAATCCCAACATCAAATTTAATTCCTTCTGCTTACGAAACGCATCATATACGGTCTGAGTCATAGGAATTGTTCTGATTCCAGCATCCGTTTTTGTCTCCGAATCATGGAAACAATAACCTTCTTCTCCCTCATAATAAACAAGCTGTCCATTCACATGAATTTCCCGGTTTTTCATATCCACATCTGACCAGGTCAATCCGATTGTTTCACTTATTCTCAGGCAGGCTCCAAACATAATCTGCATCATTGGCAAATGCGGCTTATACACCTTACTGTTCTCCACAAATTTCAGAAGCTTCTCTTGTTGTTCCAGCGTTAATGCCTCTTTCTCCTTTGCAGCAGCACCATAATCGCCAAGAGTTCCTGTTACCGGATTTTTACGGATAATCCCATCCTCCACAGCCATATTAAATGCTGGGTTTAATAAAGCATACATACTTTTAATCGTGCTGTGTGCCAAACCCTCATCCGAAAGTCCTGAAAAAAATGTCCGTACATGAGATGTCTTAAAATCAACTACACGGATGTTTCCAAGAGTATTCTTTATCCGATAATTCCATGTTCGCCAGTAGTCCTTTTTCGTTTTTTCCCGGATATTCTTTGTCGCCATATATCGCTCAAATAATCCATTTACCGTCAATTTCTTTACAGATGTGTCCGTAATAAGCTGATTGTCAATATCTTTATTGATTTTCTTTTCCTGCTCACGCAGACTTGCCAGATCCATGTCATAGATTGTAACACGCTTTCCGGTAAGCTCATCTTTGTAACGATACATATAACGTCCGTCTGGACGCTGACTTTCTCCAGTTTTTAAATTTCTGCCTTTATTGTCTTTTCTTGCCATACTAATCATTCCTTTCACATTCGTTGTTTGTTATTCGGAATGATTTTTGTCCTGTTCGTATCAGTCATAATCTGTCTGATATCTGTTCACAGATTAACATAATATTTTAGGATTTCCAAGGGTAAATTCTTGAAAAACACTAATTTTTCTTTGCACTCTCATTCCGAAGGAAATTCGTTGTTTTCTCCTGTTCTCATCCATTACACTGCCATTGCATCAAGATATTTTTTTATCTTATCTACGTTATAGAGAACACGTCTGCCAACAATGATCTTTGCTTCTGCACAATCTGCAATTTTTCTTGCTGTGACAGCACCACAGGATAACATTGCCATTAAGCCTTCAATGTCCACAGTCAGACGATTTTCAGTGTTATACTCTGTTGTCTTTCTCATGATGCACATACCTCCTTTCCTCCGTATTCTTTTGCATCACCTCCCAGACAGCGGTTTCATGCCCGTTGTCAGTACCTTCTCCTGTTGTTTCTGGTTTTACCTAATGATGAATCTTTTTCTGTTCGGCGTGTTGGCTTCCATTCGTACAGGCGGTGTCAACGTTACATTTGACCTCTATCAGAACTTTTCTGAATGCTGCCAGCTTCTTTTCAAGCATACCAGCCGTTGCCGGAGTATCTTCGATTTCCACATACTACTCTCTGGTATAGCGGTGGAACTCTGTGTTGTCCTTTAATCCTCTAAGGGCACCTATACAGCTCATTCAATTTTCAAGGTGCGGAAAAGCTCTTGAATTCCTATTCAAAACCTTTTTCTACTAATCACACGTGGCAGAGGCGATAAGGTCATATTTTTCATAAAAAATTTGATTTTTTTCATCTCAGCCTTGTCCATTCGCTTTTATGCGAATATTGATTATACTGTCATTATATTTCGCTTTAATGTTAATGTCAAGTTTTTTATTCGCTCAAATGCGAATGTTTCTGTTTACATTTTGAGATTTTGATAGTAAAATGGAATTATCAAATAGAAAGCAGGAAATCTGATATGACGATTGGTGATAAAATAAAAAAAATCCGGACATTCCGGAATATGACACAGGCAGAACTCGGTGCAGCTCTCGGCTGGGGCGATAAAGGTGCAAATCGCCTTGCTCAATACGAAACCAACTACCGGGTTCCCCGTAAAGATCTGGTTACTGAAATGGCTAAAATTCTCGATGTGAACCCAATTGCTCTGTATGAACCAACTATAATGAATGCCGAAGAATTAATGGAAACACTTTTTTGGATTGATGAATTTAATCCCGGTATGATCAAACTATTTCAATTAGAGACTTATCCCGGTGAAAAATGCAATTCCAGTGAAGATACCGCCGTCCGCTATCATGACTCTGACGACTGGCCAGTCCATCCACCTGTTGGCATGTGGTTTAATTATGGGGTTCTCAATGATTTTTTGAAAGAATGGACTCTTAGAAAAGAAGAACTGAAATCTGGCGTGATTACCAGAGATGAATATTTTGAGTGGAAAATCAACTGGCCACAGACCTGTGATGACTGTGGAAAATATGAACCCCAAAAGCATTGGAAAAAATCATAATTTATCTGTACTCACCGTACACTCGAAATAAAAAAGAGATGCCAGTAATATACTGATATCTCTTTTTCTCTACTATAATTTTGTATGATAGAGCATGTCTTCCATGTAGAAGATTAAGCTAGAAAAACTTCCAGCTCTTTTTAATTATTTCTTCCACACAGCGGCTGCATTTGACCTTACCATAAGCTCCTCCACCGGAATCCCTGCCGGACATATATTCTGGCATGATAGTGATTTCCCACATCCTTCAAAATAATGTTTCCTATATTTCTCTGCTATTTGTTCATGGTGTGAAGTATCCTGCTCCTCATTCAGTATCCTGTATGTGTTTACCGGAGCAATGGCACCTGCGAAGTCTTTCCCAAAATCAAAATTCGGACAGACCTCAAGACAACATCCACACATAAGACATCTTGCTGATTGATAGCGTATCTCATGAGTATACTCTGTCATATATGCATCGCTTTCAAGCCACAGGTTGATCTTCTTAAGATTTTCAAAAACAACTGACCTGTCAACGATCAGATCTTTTACTACCGGAAATTTACTCAAAGGTTCCAGTACAATTACTTTTCCCTTTAGAGATTGCAAAAATGTAGAACAGGCAAGTTCTGGCAGACCATTGATTCGCATCGCACATGCCCCGCATTTTTTCACCATACAGCCGCATTCCCATGAAATCGGTTCAGCTTCTTTGCCTGATTTATCAGTAAGTTTCTGTCTTGCATTCAGTTCATTCAGCATAGCTGCAATGGAAAGCTCACCCTCTGCTTCTATTTCAAATTCCTGCCAGAAAGGCTTTGCTTCTTTATTTTCCTGACGCTTTATACGAATGGTATATCTCATTTTTACTGCCGCCTTTCCGGAATTTCTTCAAAATGTATCTGTATCTTTTGTCCATTATAGCTTGCAATGGTTGTTCTTGCAAAATCATCATTTTTCTTCGGATAGTCTTCTCTGTAGTGTGCACCTCTGCTCTCTGTTCTTTCGATGGCACTCATGATTGCAGCCTGTCCCAGCAGTGAAAGTGAGCCTTTTATTTGGCATAGCTTCTCCAGTTCTTCTTCCATGCGTTTCCGATTTCTTACAACTCCAAGTGTATTTAGCATGATTTTATTTATTTTCTTCTTATCAGGCTGGCTGATGGATTCACACAAATCTGCCAGCTCTTGCGTCTCTGTTACCAGCATATCCTTAGCTGTCATTGCATCCTCGCAGGCAGTCTGTGCTGCAATTCTGCCACCATAGATTGCTCCAAGCAAAGAATTACCACCAAGACGATTTGCTCCATGATACTGTGCACAGCACTCTCCGGCAGCATATAGATTTCTGACAGGTGTACGATGCTTCTCGTCCACGTAAATACCACCCATAAAATAATGGATACCCGGCACAACCTGTACCGGCTCTTTTCTGATATCCTTATGAAGATAAATCTGACAATCCGATACCAGCCCCGCAAGTTTCCTGTCTGTCACATCTTTAGGTATCTCTGTCATATCCAGATAAACAGGACTTTCCTTACTTATTTTCCATATTTCTCTTGCAGTGATGTCTCTTGGCATCAGATTGCCAAGTTCCGGATATTTTTCTTCCATAAAATACCATCGGTTTCCATCCCTGTATGTGAAAAGGCGACCACCTTCTCCTCTGGCAGCTTCGCTGATCAGCATTTTCTTTCCGCCAATCTCAACTGTTGTCGGATGATACTGGATCATCTCAAGATTAGCCATAGGAACACCTGCCGAAAACAGGCTGGCACTTACTTCACCGGTATTTGCTAAGGAACCTGTCGTATTTCCAAACAGTCCATGCATACCACCGGAAGCCACGATAACTGCATCCGCATATAGCATTTTTATCTCACCTGTATAGTTATCGCAGACAACACATCCATGACATATGTTCGCTGTCATCAGTAAAGTACGGAAAGAGTGATGTTCAAAACGCTCTATCTGTCCCTGCACTTCTAATCGCCGTACTGCATCTATCATAGCTGTCATGATCTGTTTTCCGGTATCACTCTTTGCAAACGCTGTCCGTTTCTTTTTCTGTCCCCCGAAATTTCTCAGATCCAGTTCATCATAACCACATGTATTAAACTGCACTCCGATGCTGTGAAGCCACTTTACCACTTCCGGTGCCGCCTGTGTCATATTCCAGACTGCGTTTGGATCTGCCAGATTGCATCCGGCTTTTATCGTATCTTCGTAATGTTCCTGTGTACTGTCATCTTCTCCCTTGGTATTAAGTGCGGCGTTGATACCGCCCTCTGCCATAACTGACTGTGCTCTCTCAGAAGGCAGAGAAGAGATTAACTTTACACTGCATCCTTCTTTTACTGCCTGCAAAGCTGCCGACAGACCGGCAAGCCCTGCTCCGACAATAATCATATTCTTTTTCATAATGTATGCCATCCTATATAGTAAATGATAACTGCCCCTGCACTAAACAGCAGCAGAACCGACAATATCAGATAAATGTCTCCTCTTCTCTCCTTATAGCTTATGATTCCAAGCGATACAAGCAGTGGACGGATATTTATAAAAAGATGAATAAAAAGTGCTGCAACCAGTAACAGCTGCGTAATGAGTTTTACTGTTGTAAACGGAAACAAAATATAGATCCCGTCCTGTACTCCGCCAAATAATCCTATATGGAAAAACATCAGAATAAGTATTGCAAGTCCGCTGGCTCTCCTTGCCCAGAATACTGCATTTTGTTTTAAGTAGCTGTTACCTGCATTTTTAGAAATTTTCAAAGTATTTATGGTAAGTATGACTCCAATCACAGTATGTGCTGCAAGAACAGCCACTCCAACCCATGCAAGTATTTTCCCGGCACTGCTTCCAATTCCAAGAAGCATAAAACTTCCCATAAGACCATGCAGCGTAAAAATCACGAGCAGTAATACGGAAAGTATTGTATTTATTTTTCTCATTCTTCCGCTCACCTCATTTCTGCACTGTCCAGTATGATATAGTCAGCATTTTCAAGAGCGTCTGTGCTGACCAGATCACTTTCAGAAAGGAATGCTTCATATTTCCCACTGACTGCCCTTGAACGCAACATTGTACCGCTGTATTGTTTTATCTGCACATCAGCACCTGCATCATTAAGCCTTTCGCATAAGGAATCGGCATATCTTATAAGCGCATAATCTGTTTCCGAAACATAAATATCAAATGATAATTCTGTATCTGTACGAATGCTATCCGTCTTTCCTGTTACAAATGCTTTTAATTGCTCTCTTATATCCTCATCTGACAGTTTATCAAGCAACGGATTCATACAGAAAATATAACTGCCCTCAAGCTGTGCCGAGCTTTGGGCTGCTTTCTTTGCCTTTGGTGTTGCACCTGTAACAGCATCTATAATGGATGGAGGGGAGTGCAGTAATGCACCAAACCCTGCAATCAAAGCAATTACCACCACCAGTAAAATAAGTCTACACTTCACTGCACTTTTCTCCTTTATTTTTTCAAAATCCTCATGGCATTCAATACTGCTATAATCGTAACACCAACATCACCAAATACAGCTTCCCACATGCCTGCTATGCCTAATGCACCCAGTATAAGGAACACACTCTTGATTCCGAGTGCAATGATAATATTCTGCATAACAATTCTTTTCGTTGCTTTTGCAACATCAATCGCATCCACAAGCTTTGATGGTTCATCTGTCATCAGAACAACATCTGCAGCTTCAATCGCAGCATCTGAACCAAGTCCACCCATCGCAATTCCTACATCGGCTCTTGCAAGAACAGGTGCATCATTGATACCATCTCCTACAAATGCAAGTTTGCTTCCTTTTGTCTTATGCTGATCCAGGTACTCCAGTTTTTCAACTTTCTGATCTGGAAGTAACTGTGCATAATATTCATCCAGTCCGAGCTGCTCTGCCACAGCCTTTCCAATCTTTTCATCATCACCGGTAAGCATAACTGTTTTCTCAACACCGATTTTCTTCAGACTGGCAATCGCATTCTGACTGTCATCTTTCACTTCATCGGCTATTACGATACATCCGGCATATCTGCCATCAACAGCAATATAAACCTTTGTTCCGGCTGACTGGCAGGCTGCATAAGATACTTTCTCAGAATCCATAAGTTTGCTGTTTCCTGCAAGTACTCTTTTACCACCAATCAATACACGAATTCCATGTCCTGATATTTCTTCATAACCGGAAAGAACAGACTGATCAATTGTTTTGCCGAAAGCCTCCTGTATGGATTTTGCTATCGGATGGTTTGAATAGCTTTCTGCCTGTGCAGCATATTCAAGAACCTGCTCTTTTGTAAAGCCGAATTCTACTGTGATATCAACAACCTTAAACACACCTTTTGTCAGGGTTCCAGTTTTATCAAACACGACGACGCTTACCTTATTCAGTGCTTCTAGATAATTGCTTCCCTTTACAAGCACACCTCTCTTTGATGCCGCACCAATTCCACCAAAGAAGGTCAGAGGGATGGAAATAACCAATGCACAAGGGCATGAAACGATTAAGAATACAAAACCTCTGCGAAGCCATTCTGACCATCCACCACCAAGAATGACAGGCGGAATAATAGCAAGAATAGCAGCCATGCCAACAACAATCGGTGTATAATAACGTGCAAATGTTGTGATAAAGTTCTCCGTAGGTGCTTTTCTGGAAGAAGCATTTTCAACCAGATCTATAATCTTTGTAACTGTTGATTCTCCAAAACTCTTTGTAACTTTAATTGTAAGAACACCGCTCTGATTGACACATCCTGACAGTGCTTCTTCTCCCTTACGGATGCTTCTTGGAACAGATTCACCGGTAAGTGCTCTTGTATCAAGCATTGACTCACCCTCTGTAACAATTCCATCCAAAGGAATCTTTTCTCCCGGTTTTACAACAATCAGTTCGCCAATCGAAACAGTTTCCGGTGCTACTACTACCAGTTCGCCATTTCTTCTGACTGTAGCCGAATCCGGTCTGATGTCCATAAGATCAGAAATTGATTTTCTGGAACGCTTTACAGCAAGTGACTGGAAAAACTCACCAACCTGATAAAAGAGCATAACTGCTACAGCTTCTGGATACTCCCCGATTGCAAATGCACCTATTGTAGATAAACTCATCAGGAAATGCTCATCAAAAATCTGTCCTCTGGTAATATTTTTTACTGCCTGCCATACGACATCCCAGCCAAGAATAATATATGCAACAATCAATACACCAAGTTCTACAGGAAGCGATACATGTCCAAATAAGGTCAATCCCATTCCAACCGCATAGATGACTGCACCTGAGATCAGACGTATTGTAAGCTTTTTATCATCATCACTATATACCGGTGTTTTCTCTTTCTTATCTGGAGCAACAGATGTATCTGCCTTTTGTTCTGATACTTCAACATCCGGTTCATGGCTGTGTACAATCGTAGTAACCATATCCAGCATGGAAGCTGCCTTGTTATGATCCATACTGACAGTAAGTGTCTGCTTCATCAGATTAACCTCAGATAAAGCTACTCCTTCCAGTTCGCCGACTTCCTTTTCAATCTTTGCTGAACAATTGGGACAATCCAGTCCTTTTAACAAATATTTTTTAGTAACATATGAATCCGTTTGCTCTGAAACTTTAACATCTGGCTCATGACTGTGTACAATAGTCGCCACTTCATCCTGTATCTTCCCAGAAGCAGAGGTCTTCACACTTATAGTAAGTGTCTGTTTCATCAGATTGACTACTGATGATGATACATCCTCTAAATCACCGACTTCCTTTTCAATCTTTGCTGAACAGTTTGGACAATCAAGTCCTTTTAAAAGATATGTTTTAGTAGTATACGACTCTTTTTTCTCAGATACTTCAACATCCGGTTCATGGCTGTGTACAATCGTCTCAATCTGCTCAACGATTGAATTGTCGAATGTTTCAGTTTGTATTGTAAGAGTCTGTTTCATCAGATTGACAGATGATGAATTCACATTCTCTAAATCGCCAACTTCTTTTTCAATCTTTGCCGAACAATTGGGACAATCAAGTCCCTTCAGTAAAAATATTCGTTCCATTCTAACCTCCATTGTATATGTTTAGTTGCTCAATCACTCAACTTAAAAGGTAAAAATTTTAATCTCTTAAATGTTCAAAGCCTTTATCAATAATTTCCTTAACATGCTCATCTGCCAAAGAATAATACGCAATCTGAGCTTCCTTACGATATTTTACTAACTTAGCCAGACGTAGTGCCTTAAGCTGGTGCGATACTGCGGATTTCGTAACTCCAAGCAATACTGCCAGATCACAGACGCACATCTCGCTTTGTTCTAATGCATGAAGAATCTGCACCCTGGTACCATCCCCAAATAATTTAAAAAGTGAAGCAAGTTCTATATATTCCTCTTTAGACTGCATCTTCTTTTTTACATCATTTACGATGTCTTCATGGATAACGTCACAATTACAAGTGAATTGAGAATCTGCCATTATCTTCCTCCTTATGCTTTAGTTGAACAACTGCTCAACTAATTATAATATGTTATTTTTTCACTGTCAATAAAATTTAACCTGAATTATTCATTTTTTTATCAATGTATCCTTTTTCCAGAAGTGGTGCCTGATACAGCTTCCGGCAGATGAATACCATATTAGCTTCTTTAAAATATGTAGTTCCATCTGAAAATACAGGTGTCAGACCGGTAGCTTGTATCTTATCCTCATTTTTCCCTGAATGACTCCCAAGATAGCCTAATGTTTTTTATATTCAGCCGGAAAGTGGGATAATGTAAAATATTCTTCCTAATCCATTCGCAGCATATCAGGAACCAGTAAAATCCCGATTACTGTAAACGCAATACCACCTGCACATACCAACACTATTGTCGTTTCAATTCCCTTTCTTACTTTTCTCCTGTCTTTTTAAGCACAGGAAGATTCGGAAATCTCCCTGTGTTTTTCTTAATAATATCCTCGTTCTTCCAGCCAGTCTTTCACGTAACTTCTGATTCAAAAATAAATTTTTTATAAGATAAATTTATTTTTCTTTTTACTCAAATACATTCTTAGAAAAATAGCCCCCATATTTATAAGGAAAATCAAAAAAATCAAATTTAACGATAGATACTCTCGCACCATATTTCCCAGCACTGCACTAAAGGAAATACTAGATATCAAAACCATTTTATAAATATCATCCCATATCTTTCTATACTGCTCAATTCCACCCCATACAAGAATTACACATCCGACAATTCCTGCCATAATCGCAACCATTGAAACTATTCGTTCAAATGTGACTTCTCCTGAAGGATATCCCATATAATCCAGCTGTTCAAACCATATCACATACTCTCTGCACCAATTAACTGGCAACATGACTGCTACTTTATTTTATCGAAAATATCATAGATCTCGTCCAATAACTTTTCCAGTTTCATAATCCTACGGTGCTGATACCAGATCAATCCCGGAAGTGCCACAGCCAAGATAAATGAAACTATTAAGATTTTTATTGCCTGTCCTCTACTGCTTATTCCCCCATAGCCAAGTCCACATACCAGATTCACGAATAAAATATAAAAATATCCACAGAATAAACTCAGTTCAAAAATCCATATCAAAATTCTCTGTATCTTCTTTTTCATTCTTCTCTGTCCTCCTAAGTTTATAAACTCATTGTAGCGAATTTCTCGCTATATCTCAATAGTGAATATCTCGCTAGTTTATTATTAAGCGTGAGGTGAAAGCATGTATAAAAGAATTCGTGATCTCCGTGAGGATCGTGACCTGACACAGAAAAATATGGGCGAAATCTTAAACTGCAGCCAACGCATTTATAGTAATTACGAGTGTGGCGATGTTGATATTCCCACTCAGATTCTGATCAAGCTGGCAGAATTCCATAATACCAGTGTTGACTATCTGTTGGATCTGACAGATGACAAACGACCATATTCCCGGAAAAGAAATAGTTCTACTTAAAGCAGCCCGATTCAATCTTGCTTATTCGGACTGCTTTATTTTTGCCATTATCTAAAAACTATCCGCAAACTCTAACGCTGCATCCATATCTGCTTCCTGCTCCCAGTCCATTGCATCTTCCGTGTCCTGTTTCTTAGGCTTTTCCTCTAATCTGCCAAATGGTTGGTTTTCTCCCACCGATTCTTTTACAAATGGCGTAATCATTTCAAATAGATTCTTCGCCATAGCCATCGGAACAGATTCTTTCACTCCATCCCGGATAGCTGTCTCTACTCTTTCCAGAAAAGCATCTTCCTTTTCTCTGCTTTCCAGATATGGGTCTTCTTCATTCCGGTACTCTCTGGCAAAATAATCGTTCAACGCTGCCACAACTGCTTTTGTATAGGATTTATATTTCTGTCTGTCCATGGTCTGAAGATATTCCCATGCCTGCCGATCCTGCTCGTCACAAAGATTCAGTCGTATATTGGTGTTGATGATTTTCCGTTCTTTTCTCATACCAGCATCCCTCCGCTTTTCTGAATTTTTCTTACTGTCATAGCTTCATACCCTTTGGCTGTTGCACAGATGTCTCGCACAATCGTCACCCGTTCTTTGTCATATTCTCCGAAGTTCTGAATCATGCAGCCACCGCCACCAACTACATATAAACGCATCAGTTCCGGATTGTATTCCCGTTCTCTCAGCTTATGAAAAATTTCTCTTGTATAATCACTGGCAGCCTTACGAATTACAGTCAGATACTTTTCTCCGATGTCTGCTGTCCCGGTACGGATCACCTGTTCAATCACAAGATCATCTACCACCGTTCCCAATTCTTTCAGCAAACTTTCCCTGACTGCAAGCACACACTGGTGTGTTCCATATTTTTCTGTAAAGCATTTCTTTTCCACCGGACGGGAGTTGTTGATATACATGATGTTCATAGTTCCATTTCCAATATCAGCCAGCATATTGATTCCCTTGAAATCCTGCAAGCGGTAAAAAGCTGCTGCAAATCCCTGTGGATAGATATCCGCTCCTTCAAACTCGACGTGATACTGTTTATTGCGGAACATAAAATCCACTCTCTCGTTTTGAAGCAGATATTTCTGAAAATCCTCTTTCTGCGTAGCCACCCAGGTCAGAGGCAATCCGGCTGCAATGTGAACTTTTGCACTGTTCATTCCTTTTCCCTCCAGTTCTCTTGCAATCGCAGCCAATGTCAGTACATAATAGTCGTCGTCCTGGGTCTTCTCCGCACAGAACTCCTTGTGTTCCTCACCAATCTGGTAATACATGTCATTGTAAACAAGAAGGTTATTCTGGAAGATTGGCTCCTTTTCGTATCTGACTACACCGGAAGGGAAACATCTGGTTGCCGTTTTCATGTTGCCATAGCCGTGATCAATCCCGATCACCATAATTTTCTCGTTTTTGTTGGTTTTCATCATTCTCATAATCATATACCTCGTTCTTTCTTTTTATTTTACCCAGGGCAAACAGGGCATTTTTGTGAGCATCTAACAGCTTTTTCATTTTTTGCGTCCTGCTCTGATCTCATCTCCTTTTGCCCTTTTTGCCCCAAATGCCCCAAAATGCAATCTATATATTCAGTTTTATCTGTTCGGAAGGCTTATCAAAAGGACTCTTTTCCCCTGCTTCCAGAGGATGGAAATCTTCTTCCCTGATAGCAATATCCAGATAACAATATTCGCCGTTGTATTTCCTTACCTGATATCCTTTGCCCTCCATGCTTTTGAAAAATCCTGATTTTCCATGTCCCTGGCGGTCATTGTCTTTACAGTATTCCTCATACATGCGGTACACTTCACTACGCTTCATTCGTTTTCCTTCTGCCTGTACCAGTTTTTCATCCAGAAATGCACAGACACTGTCCGATGCCCTTCGCAGTTCCCGGACACATTCTTTGCTGTGTTCACTTTCAATAAGCTCCCCACGTTCATAGACATCTTTCAGTGCTATCACTGCCATATGAATTGCATAATCCGCTTCTGCCTTGATCTTTTCTTTTAAGCGTATATCTCTTTCCTCTCCTGGAATCATCTGGTTCATATCCAAAACAAGGAGCCTCCTGTAAAAAGCATCCGATTTATCTTCCAGATTCTGTGGCATTTCATTCGTTGAAAAAAGCAGCTTTGCATATGCCTTGTAAAAGACCGCATCTTTTCCCTTTTTCTCATACAAAAGTGTATCTTCACCAACTGCCTTTTTCAGTACATCGGTTGTGTCCATCGCTTTACATGGGATATCCGCACAGGCATTTAACAGCTTTCCGTACATCCCGGTAGCATAAAACCGTTTGTTCAAATCCTGCAATGAGATACTGGACGTATTTTCATTCCCGATCACATGCTGGATCAGTGCAACTGCAACGGATTTTCCGGTACCTCCATTTCCTTTCAGCATTAAAAATTTCTGGAACTGGGTATCCGTAGTCATACAATATCCGAAATACTCCCAGAACATCTGCTGTTCTATCTTATCCGGTATGGAAGAATCCAGATATTTTCTGATATTTGCCCCACCTTCCAGGACTTTTTCCCTGTCCTCTGGATAATATGGGAAGGGAATCTGATTAATCGTCAGATACTTCGGATCATGTTCTATCAGCTCGCCTGACAACACATCATAATAAGCATTTCTGAAATTAATCCAGTGGGCAGGCTGCTTATTCAGTTCATACGAATTCCGGTAAATCTGTGGCTGTGTAATCAAAAGATTATAAACTCTCTGGATGGTGCTGCTGTTAACCCGATCCCGATAAATTAGCTTTTGAATCCGGTATTTGAGCTTTACGCCCTTAGCGTCCTCAATAAAAACGCCATGCTCATAATAATAGGGGATCTCTCCCCTTACAAAGAAGCTCACATTCTCCACGATATAATCCACAATCTCCATGTCCCTCACACCAGTGACCTTCCCTTTTGAATCAAACTTGTGGAAGCGGCTTAATTCCGGATCATTCTTTGTTTCCCGCTCAAACCGCAGGATAAACTGTTCCAGAGCTTTCCCTACTTCTGGCTGATTGTCCAGTTTCCCCAGATATTCTTTTTCTTTAAACAACTGCCATCCGGCTTTTCCATCCAGACCAGCCTCCTTGCAGAATTCCAGAATCCGGTCATTCATCCATTTGGTCGTACAGGCAGCCACATAGTGGTACGCACTCTGACAGGTTCCATGAAACTGAATAGACCGCATATCTTCTATGAAACTGTTTACGCTGAAATAGTATTCATCATCTTCCTGCCCCAGATAAAGTGCCTGATAACCGGACATCACAATGTTCATTGCAATATCCTGATTGTCCACCAAAAAGATATACTTCTTGGAAGTGCCTTCCGGTTCTGTTTCCATATAATGCTTCAGGAACTTCTTATTCATGTTCATCACTTCCTTTCAGAGCAAAAGAAAAAGACGTGAATCACATTTCTATGACTCACGCCTTACCTGCTCACAATATTTAATTTTCTGTAAATTTATCTGTTATCTCCCGTGTTCATCCATCTTATACATAGATCAATTCCTTCAGGATGATTTCTTCTGCAATCGCTCTGTGCTGATTGACAACTCTTACCCATGCCATCTGATCTTTCTCTTTATCCGGCAGTGGTTCTTTTTCTTCCAACTGTTTCAGGATCATTTCTTCCCGTTCTCTGGCTGCCTTGTCCACTTCCAGAAGATGCTTTCCAATGGTATCCTGCAAAAGCATCACCTGATAAGTTGAATTTCGATGTTTCTTCAGATAATCTCTGCAAAGAAAACCATACTTGCCAAGTTGCTCCATCTGCTCACCGGATTTATAGGTGAGATCCGGGATTACTTCAAACTGTCTTACTCCACTTCCTCCAGTTCTGTTCCTTCTGGAAGAATATATCCGCAGTTATCACATACTCCGTCCTCTGCAAGTATCCCGTCTTTCACAAAGGCTTCAATGCCTCCCGGTTCATGACAGCGTGGACAATCTAATTCCTGTATCCTTTTCTGATTTCTTACATCCTGGCAATTGGAAAATTCAATTTTACCCATAGTGATTCCTCCATTTTCATTCCATATCAATTTGTCTTCGTAAAAAAGTTCCTACTATACGGGAAAAATTGCTGATATTACGAATATAGGCAAAGTCTTTTCCATAGATTCTCTTTTCCACGGAGAGCTCTTCTTCATTCCCTGCAAAAATACCAATTACGAAAATTCCCTGATTTCTGGCCCGACGTACCTCATATGCAGTATCTTTCACAGCTTTTTCTCCGTCATAGATCTTGGGCTGGCGGGTTCCTGGTCGTTGTATGCTCATATCACAGGGTTTTCCATCACTTAATACGATTAAAATCTTATTTTTTTCCGGTCGCTCCATGAGAGAGGAACCGACTGTTTTCAGTGCAAGCCCATCTCTGTTATTGGCATATGCACGAAATTGAAAGATTCTTTCATTTGTTTCCCTTGGATCTTCATAATCCCGAAATCTCTGAAGTACTGTATATCCCCAGAAAGCACAGTATCCTGTCACCCGATGAGGAATTCCTGCCTGGCTTAATGCTTCACTGATAATATATCCCTGCGCCGCTACCTGAGCCTGTCTGTCAGCCTGGGAACCACTGGAATCAATCAGGACGTCTATTACAAACTCAGAATCGTCAGATCTCTTTTTTCTATTAAATAACTTGTCATCGTCTGTTCTTCCAATTTTCCATAATCTCTCAGGAACAAGCTGTCCTGCATCAGATCTGCTGACAAAATCATCCTTTCGGATTATAAAGGCCCGTTTCAGTGACTCTGCCAACACAGAAATATTTCTTTTAATGATCCAGTGATTATTTCCATAATAGGCTTTATTTTTTTCAAACTGAAGCTGAGAAAAACGGTATTGATTATTTTTAATCACAGGGCTCTGTAATATTCCATCTGTAAGATACAGGTTACAGTTTTTATGGATTCCTGTACAAAATTTCCGGTTGACTCTGGCCTGCTCCGATTCACTTAGATACGATTTTCCGTAATTCAGTTCCACATATTCCCGTATCCGTCGCACTGCCTGTGGATTTATATTCTCCGAGCTTTCCGGAACTTCTTCATTTTCCGGAGAGAAATAAAATCTTTTTTTCTTTTTGTTTCTGATATCCAGACTCATCATCTTTTTTTTGAGATTAGAAAGATATTTTTGAATGATGTCTTCCATCTGTTCATCTGTCATGCATTCCTGCCACGCGTCATTGGTCAATGCCATATCCGGTAAATTCAGAATCTTCTCCAGATTTCCATTCTTTTTTTCAAAAGAGGGATCCAGAACATGATTATAAATCTCATCTATCACGTTTATGACATCTTCCGTATTTTCTGCATCCTTCAGAGAAAGAATCTTGTACAATGCAATCTCTGCCTGTGGATCCATTCCCTTATCGTCTGTGTTCTCCAGAACATGCCTTATATACAGAAGCCTAATCCTGTGAATCAGGTCTGTTCCAGCTTTGTCTGATACCTGTTCTTCCTCGGCCTTTTCCAATTCTCTGAACGCCTGTTCTCTGATTTCCTTTGTTCCCAAACGTTCTCGAATGATAAAACGCTCCACAGCAGCATCCATGCATAATCCAGCAAGAGGCAAAAGTATATCTTCTCCAGCAGAAAAATGTAATTTTTTCATCAAATACATGCCAAGTTTCTTCTGATCAAAATATCGTGCAAAGGCACCCTGCTTCACTGCCTCATATAGAACCGTTTGTTTTGAATAAACATATTTTTCTGTGTCCGGTTCAAATTCCATATCATAATCACCACTGACTGTCCAAAAAAGATTTCTGATACGATTGCTGATCTCCAGACGATGTTCTTCCAGTTGTTTCGCCGGCCATCTGACATCCTCCATACAAGTTTACCCCCATATGTCTTTTCCGGTCCAGGAAGATGGGATTCTGGTAGAAACCACATCTTCTATGATCTCTTTTTCAAATACATCAAAACTTTTATTTATGATCCCCATCTGGATTGCATCAATTGGAGAAAGTCCGCTTTTTGTTGCTTTTACAGCAGAAACCAGTCCTCTCAGGTCAAGAGATTTTGTTGAGATTTCTCCATGATAAGCTTTGATCTGCAAATCCAGAAACAGTCCTGCAAAAGCTTTCAGTGCACTTTTTTCCCCATCTGGAAAATGTTGTCTTAATACAAAAAGGACACTATCCTCATCCATTTCAGGCATATCAATTACCATAAACCTTGAAACCAATGCTTCATTTAGCTCTCTGGTACCTGCGTAGCCATAATTCATCGTGCCGATAAATCGTGTTGCCGGATGAAGTAAAATCCTGTTATATCCTGGAATATCGATTCTGCGCCGATGATCCAGTGTGGCATGCAGTACAGAAACCGCATCATTTTTTGCCATATTGATTTCGTCCAGGATTCCAAATCCTCCAAATTCCGCGCATTGGTAGATGGGGCCTTTCCGAAGGCGAACCTCATTATTTATAAAGGTATCCGTTCCAATCAGATCGGCACTGTCTGTATTTACATGAAAAGAAATATCATATTCCGGTCTTCCGAATATCCATGCCAGTGTCTCACATAGTACATTTTTTCCTGTAGCTTTCGCGCCGGAAAGTAAAAGGTTATCTCCCTGAAGAAGCGCTGCTATTGACATTTCCAGAATCTTTTTCCCATAAAATAAGATATCCGGTTTTTCTACTCGTTCCTTTACCTGATCCTCTACCGTATAACGCATGTGAAAATCTCTCAGTTCTCCAATCAGTTCCTGCGCTATCTTCTGGTCTTCTAAATATTTTTCTATTTCTGTCCAATGATTTCTCATGAAGATTTTCCTTTCTTTGCAATTGGTTATATCAAATCAGATAATATTTCTGTTTACTCAATCTTCAAACTTTCAATCCTCCAACTCACAATCCTAATTTCTTTACAATTTCTCCCAGTGCACTTCTTACAGGAGAATCTTTCGGAAGCCGTATGATCGGCTTTCCATCACAGTCATACTGATATACCTGGTCATCATGTGGTACAACGCCTAACAGTTCCAATCCCTGATTTCGGATTTCTTCCAGAGTTCCGGCATCCAGTTTTCCATCCGGAACACGATTCACGATTAATCCAGTTTTCTGTGGTTTAAAGTTTAATTCATTCATCAGCTTTGCAATACGTCCGGCTGCCTGAACACCTCTTCTGGAACAGTCACTCACAAGAATCGCAACTTCCATCATTGGCAGAATTCCTCTGCTGATGTGTTCCATACCCGCTTCGTTATCAACCACAATATATGGATAATGGCTTTGCAGTTTCTGAACCTGGGTCTGTACAAGGCCATTTACAAAACAATAGCAGCCCTGTCCCTGGGTTCGTCCCATTACCATCAAATCATAATCGTCTTCCTCTGCAATCGCATCAGAAAGACGCATTTCCAGATATGCCTGTTTTGTCATACCGGAGGGAATCTGATATCGTGGGTCTATGCCTGCCCGCTCAATTTCTTCTCTCAGCTCCCCAAGTGTGACCTCCGGCTCAACACCGAGCACTTCGTTCAAATTTGCATTTGCATCTGCATCCACCGCCAGGACCGGACGTTTTCCGCTTTCACATAAATACTGGATCAACAATCCACAAAGAGTTGTTTTTCCTACGCCGCCTTTTCCTGATACTGCAATTACATGTCCCATGTTTTTCCTCCTAAAATTCTGAACAATCTGTTGACTTTTTCTTTTAATCTCATTATAGTTGTTACTATATAAATTACAATAATCAGTCTGTGAGATTTGTATGGTTACTCAACACATCAGAAAAATTGTTGAGAAATCATATGATCCCAAATAATACAGGAGTATATAATGTCAGAAAAAACGAAAAAACAAGATCGCCGTACCCGCTATACCAGACAAACCATAAAAGATACGTTCTTAGAATTGTTAAAGCAGAAAAGTTTTACGAAAATTACAGTTACAGAGATCTGCAAAAATGCTGAAATCAACCGTGGCACTTTTTATCTTCATTACTACGATATCCATGATGTATTATCAGATATTTTTAATGATATGACTCAGGATATGTTAACAACTGTAGATCATTTATTCTGTCTAAATCAAAAAAGCTGTTCCTATCCGTTCTGTCAGAAAATACAGATGGAATCACAATACAGGGCACTGTTTCTGGATGATGCAATTGCCCCTATTCTTCTGGAAAAAATAGCAGAAAATACAAAAGAAGGCTATGTGACCTGGCTTATGTCACACAGCCTCCTGACCTTTGAACAGGCAGAATCGGTTTTTTATTTTCAAATGAATGGCTGCCTTTCCATCAACAGACTGATGCTCCGCAATCATTGTAATGACTGGAAACAGATTCAGACAGTAATCGACAAATTTATCAAATCCGGGCTGGAAAGTTTTCTGATTCATGATCAGAGAGAAGAAAATGCTTCCGATAATTTTTGCAACAAAATTTCTCCAACTGTTACTGCATCTTCTACACTCAGATAATGATCGGCATGATCCTGAAGAAATATTTTGCCAGATGCAGGAAATTCTTCATCTGCAAACCATATCTTTAAAGTTACCGGATATCTTGGCAGAACTGGAAAAACAGCACACAGATCCGCCTTTGTCTCTGTGAATTCTGCACCCAGGTTTTTACATGCTTTCTGAATTTTCTCAGGATCTTTATCCTGCAAAAGCTTTTCCAGTTTCTGCTCTGCAGTCCGGTCAAACTTGGTTCCCCGTATCAATCCATCTTTCAGGTTACCAAAAGTAATGAGCTTCTGTGCGCCTTCTGTGCCATCGGCCATATCCAGATAATGCAACAACGTCAGATAATGCCATTCATCTATGTCTGAGTTAATATAGAATTCAGGAAGTTGAATTTCAATCGTTTCATAAAAACTCATTATCTCAAGTACATTCCGGCTGCTATGAAAAACAGCCCCGCTTTTTGCAGCAATCTCCTCTCCGGAACGATTTTGCAGCCGTTTTACTGCTGCCTGCAACATTTCCTGAAATGCACGATTTTCTGTTTGATTTTTGTATTCCATAAGTTCTCCTTTGTGAACATTTATAGTATCTGTGTTGACTTTTCCTTTAATCTCCATTATAGTTGTAATTATATTATTTACAATCATCAAAGCATTAAAAAATGCACAGTTTATCAACACATTAAAAAGAACTGTTGAGAACTTAGGATGTTTTAAACAAACCAGAAATATTTTCATCCCAAAAACGCGAAAACAAGATCATTATATCATACTACAAGGAGTTTCTTATCATGAAATATTCAACGAAATTAAGTGATACTGTTCATGTGATGGTTCTGATTGCTATCAACCAGGAAAAATCCCTCTCCAGTGCCTCAATTGCAGAAAGTGTCCATACAAATCCCGGCTTTGTACGCCAGCTTATGTTAAAACTAAAAAAAGCGGAACTTATGACCAGTGTAGCCGGACATGCCCGTCCTTCTCTTTCAAAACCAGCCGATCAGATTACATTGCTGGATATTTATAAAGCAGTTGAAGGTGATAAACCATTGCTTCATTTAGATACTCATACCAATCCAGATTGTGGCATTGGCATTAACATTCAGTTATCTTTGCAGGGATTTTATAATGAAATTCAAAAGGCTGCCGAAGAAAAAATGAATACGATTACTTTACAGGATATCATAGATACCTACTATCAGCGGATATCTATAAAAAATAACTTACAGAATATTATTTAACAGGAGAACACTTTCATGTACCTTCAGCAAATACGAAATGCCACCAAAACACTGTGGGAGAAGTAGACTATGAGAAAACAATCTGGTCAAGTTCATAGCAGGGAATCTTCTGCAACTCTCCAACTGACAGTAAGTTTACTCTATCCTTAATTGCTTAAGCTGGTTGTATATGAATAAAGAATGATGTATAGTATTTGCAAGAGGCACCTTCTTTCGTAAATGTTGCAAATGTTTGTTTCGTCACTTTCATTATACAACATCAAGAATCAAGGTGTCTTTCTTTTATGCAAAATCACGAACTTGCTCATTTATAGATAAAACGATTTTATTTCAAAAGCGGTTTTTACTAAAAATACGTCTGCCGTTTTTGGTCATTATTACTATGCATTGATACCTGGTCAAATTTCTTCCGAAAACAGATGATTTCAGGAATCAACTTGTCGGCACACTCCTTTGTAGTATGTTGTCTATCTTCCATTGAAATCTCTCTTCTTTGGTGATACAATGTGCTACAATGCTTATCAAAAGTTACATCATTTTGGGGGACATTTACACTACAAAGGAGAATTTTATTTATGTTTCAGGTTTTTGTTGATTCAGCGGCAAATCTGCCTGCTGTTACTGCGAAAAAATACGATATCCATGTCGTTTCTTTCGTCAATCTTGTGAATGGAAAAGAGCTGGTCTGCTTCGACCCGGATCTGTCACCGGAAGAGGAGCTTTCCAAAGGAAAAGAATATTACAATGCCATGCGCACCGGCTGTGAAATCAAGACCGGACTGATCAGCACCGCAAATTTTGCGGATGCGTTCCGCACCGCTCTTGAGGCAGATCAGGATGTCATCTATCTTTCCTTAAGCAAAAACATCAGCGGAACTTATAACTCCGCAAGACTTGCTGCCGAGGAGCTTCTTGAAGAATACGGCGGAAAACGTAAAATCCGCCTCGTCGATTCCCTGAATGCCTCTCTTGCACAGGGCATCCTCGCCATCTATGCCAGCGAAATGCGCGATCGGGGCATGAACGTAGACGAAGCGGCAGATCTTCTGGAAACCTACGTTAGCAAAATGAACGGTGTTTTCACCGTCGGCGATCTGAAATATCTTTCCCGTACCGGAAGAATCAAGGGAAGTGTCGCTGTGGTCGGAAATATGCTGAAAATCAAACCAATTCTGCGTGGAAGTGAAGATGGCTATATTGTTTCCTACAAGAATGTCCGCGGGCGCAAGGCCGTTTTAAATGAGCTGATTCGTCTTTTCTGTGAAACGATCGAAGAACCGGAAAAGCAGATCGTCGGAATCGCACATGCAGATGCCTATGAGGAATCTCTTTATATGATGGAAGAAATCCAGAAAAGAGTGAAGGTGCGTGAATTTATCAATACTTCTTACGATTACTGCACCGGAAGCCATGTCGGACCGGATACGATCGCTTTGTTCTATCTCGGAAAAGACCGCAGTCTTCTGTAAAAGGAGCAACCAGACTAACCACTGCTGTTCCACTGTATTTTTTCCGAAATTGCTGTAAACAGCGGAAATACGTTTCTTCTTTCCATGCATAATTCCACCTGTTTTTCCACATACTACCCATACAGCACAAATTATGGAAAGTACATTGCGGAAACAGGAGGAATTTTTCATATGAAAGCGACGGGAATTGTTCGAAGGATTGATGATCTGGGGCGTGTGGTAGTTCCCAAGGAAATCCGGCGCACGATGCGGATCCGGGAGGGACAGGCCATGGAAATTTATACCGGACGGGAGGGTGAGATTATCCTGAAGAAATACTCACCGATCGAAGAGCTGGCGGAATGCGCAGCAGGGTTTACAAAATCGATTTCAACGGTGACCGGGTGTCTCGTTTGTGTTTCGGATCAGGAACAGATTGTAGCGGCAAACGGGCCGGAACAGAAAAATTATCTTGGCAAGTCCATCAGCAGCCGGCTGGAGGAGGCGATTCTGAACCGGAAAACAGTACTTGCGCGTCCCGGTGAAAAGGCTTATTTTTCAATTTTGGAAAACACAGACAATACTACTCCTCTGCCGGAGCTCATCTTTCCGATTCTCTCCTCCGGTGATGCCATTGGTTCGGTCATTCTCTGCGGCAAAGACAGGGAGTCCCTGCCGGGCGACACGGAAAAGAAGCTCCTCCAGGTAGCGGCAACGTACCTCGGACGGGAAATGGAAAACTAAACAGGGGATTTATCGAAGGCAATTTATCAAAGGCTTTTTGCATCATCCGCACCGGTTATGCAAGAGGCCTTTTCCTGTTATTCTGTAATTCGAGATATTCCAATTTTATCTTGCTATTTACACCTGCATTGTCTACAATAAAAATGACGTGCACGAAAACCTTCAGCCGATACGCCCGAAGCTTTTCTGTGCCTGCTTTTATAAGCCGGGAAAAATTCCCGGAGTATCCTACATTACACAAGGAGGAATTTCCATTCATGAAATACATTGCAAAGAAATTCGGCTCTCTCCTTCTTACGCTGCTTCTTGTATCCTTTTTGTCGTTCTTTGCCTTTTCCGTCATACCCGGAGATGCAGCAAAATCGCAGCTTGGAACGGAGGCGACGCCGGAGCGGATTGAGGCTCTGCAAAAGGAAATGGGACTGGATCGGCCGGTTCTGGAACGGTATGCTTCGTGGGTAACCGGCTTTTTTCATGGAGATCTCGGCACCTCGTATTCGTACTCGATGCCGGTCGGAGAACTGATCCGCGATAAAGTTCCGATTACCATCGCTATCACTGTTATCGCATTCCTGATGATCCTTGTTGTCTCGATTCCCATCGGCATTTTCACAGCACAGCACGCCGGAGGCCATTTGGACCGGCTGATCATGACGATCAATCAGGTGATCATGTCTGTGCCGGGATTTTTCATCGGTATTCTGATCACGTATCTTTTCGGTCTGATTCTCAAATGGTTTCAGCCGGGCGCCTATGTGCCGATTTCTGAAAATTTTTCCGGTTTTATCGGTTATCTTGTTGCACCGTCTGCCGCCATTGCACTTCCGCGCTGTTCCATGGCTGTCAAAATGCTGCGCAGCTCTGTGCTCTCGCAGCTCGATGCCGACTATGTGCGCACCGCCTATTCCCGCGGAAATAGTACACGCCGTGTTATGTATCACCATGTGCTGAAAAACGCCCTGATTCCGGTACTGACCTTCTGGGGCATGACAATCGCAGATATTGTGGCAAACAGCATTATTCTGGAACAGGTTTTTTCGATTCCGGGCATGGGCAATCTTCTGATCACTTCGATCTCCAACCGCGATTACCCCGTGGTTCAGGGCATCCTTGTACTGATCGCCGCCCTCATTATTATCATCAATTTCGTGGTAGATCTGCTGTATGGCAGAATTGATCCGCGTATCCGCGTAAAAGACTGACGGGAGCTTTCGATCATCAGCTCCCGCGACCGAAAGGTCGTGGGAAGCCGCCCACGACAAAAGAAAGGGTTTTCATTATGAAAAAGAAACGCAATCTCACGCTGATCATCGGAGCTGTTCTCACCGCTTTTATGCTTCTGTTTCTTCTGATCGGCTTTTTCTACACACCGTACGACCCGGATGCAATGAACGGCGCAGCCAAGTTTGCTGCTCCATCTCTGTCGCACCCGTTCGGCTGCGATCACTTTGGACGCGATATTTTCAGCCGCGTCTTAAAAGGAACCGGTACAACCTTCTTCGTCGCTTTCGCTACTCTGCTGCTCGGCGGAACCATTGGTGTTCTTGTCGGTGCGTTCACCGGGTATTTTGGCGGATGGATTGACGAAATCCTGATGCGCATAAACGATGTCATTGTTTCCTTTCCGGGAATCCTGCTGGCGCTGGTATTTATCGCGCTGCTGGGTCCCGGCAAATACAATGTGATCCTTGCACTCGGTATCGTATTCATTCCGAGCTTTGCACGTATCACCAGAAGCGAATTTCTCGCACGCAAAGATATGGACTATGTCAAAAGTGCCCGTCTGATGGGTGTTTCCCATCTTCGGATCATATTTGTACATATCCTGCCAAATACGGTCCCATCCCTTCTTTCGATGGCAGCAATCGGTTTCAACAACGCCGTTCTCTCCGAGGCCGGCATGAGCTTTCTCGGCATCGGTGTCCAGCCGCCCGATGCCTCACTTGGACGGATGCTCTCAGAATCCCAGACGTATCTGATGACTGCTCCCTGGGGCTCTGTTTTCCCCGGCCTTGCCGTCATTTTACTGGCGCTTGGCGTATCGCTCCTCGGCGACGGATTACAGAAGAAAGGCGGTAACTGATATGGCACTTCTCGATGTACGTGACTTAAAAATTGCATTTTACGATACCACGCCACCGACCGAAGTGGTAAAAGGCATCTCCTTTTCCTTAGAAGAAGGTGAGACGCTTGGCATTGTCGGGGAATCCGGTTCCGGCAAAACCCAGACGGCGCTCTCCATTCTGCACCTTTTAAAGGAAAATTCCGCCGTATCCGGCGGAGAAATTCTCTACGAAGATTCTTCCGTTGCGCACGCTTCCAGCCAGGATCTGCAGCGCATCCGCGGAAAAGAAATCAGTATGATTTTTCAGGAGCCGATGACCTCTTTAAATCCGGTTCTGACCATCGAAGAACAGATTACAGAGGGACTGCTGATTCATGAGAGCTGCACACCGGCAGAACGTCATGAAAAGGTTCTTGCCATAATGCATGAGGTCGAGCTTCCCGACCCGGAAAAGCTTTGTAAAAAATACCCGCACCAGCTCTCCGGCGGTCAGCGCCAGAGGGTGATGATCGCTGCGGCACTCATTACAGAACCGAAGCTTCTGATTGCAGACGAGCCGACAACAGCTCTTGATGTGACGATTCAGTCGCAGATCTTAAAGCTGCTGAAAAAAATCAATGAACGCCATCACACGGCGATTCTTTTTATCTCACACGACCTCGGCGTCATCCGTTCGCTCTGTGACCGGGTCATCGTCATGAATCATGGGACGATTGTGGAATCCGGCAGTGTGGACGATGTCTTTTTCCACCCGAAGGAAGACTACACCCGCCGCCTGCTCGATGCAATTCCGAACCGACGAACATCGCTGCGAAAGCGAATCAAAATCGCTCCAACAGCTCAATGGCCGACAGGCTCTGACAAAAAAGCTGCTCCGCCGGCGGAAAAGGAGAAATAACCCATGGAAGAAATCAGTCCGAACAACATTCTGAAAGTCAGCCATATTTCTGCCTCCTATCAGGAGGGAAAGCAGAGAAAAACGGTGCTTCATGATATCTCTTTCGAACTTCATGAAAATGAAATTCTCGGTCTCGTCGGAGAGAGCGGATGCGGAAAATCGACACTCTCCAAAGTGATCTTAGGATTTATCCGCCCAGATGCGGGCGAAATAATTTCGCAGGTCGACCATCCGCAGATGATTTTCCAGGATCCGTTTTCTTCCCTGAATCCTGCGAAGAAAATCTCCTGGATTTTAGAGGAGCCGCTTCGGATGCAGAAGGTTCCAAAAGAAGAACGAAAAAAACGGGTTCTTGCGATGGCCGAAAGAGTCGGCCTCTCCGCAGAGCACCTGAAACGCCGCCCGCATGAGCTCTCCGGCGGCCAGCGCCAGAGAGTCAGCATCGCGGCCGCACTGATCCAGGGCTCACGCCTGATCCTTGCCGACGAACCGGTTTCCGCTCTCGATGTGACGATTCAGAAGCAGATCATGGAGCTGATGGTTCAGCTTCAGGAGGAGCTTCAGCTCTCGATTCTCTTTATCTCGCATGACCTCAACGTGATCTATCAGATGTGCGACCGGGTTCTCGTGATGAAAGAAGGCCGGATTGTGGAGAACGCGGAAACGGAAGAACTGTTTGCGCATCCGCAGAATGATTATACAAAGGAGCTTCTGGCGGCATCACCGGAGCTGTAGTTTTATTTCCAGCATTCTCTAAACACCCGAAGTACATTCTTGGAAAAGACCTTCTCTATCTCTTCATCGGTGAAACCGTCGTGGCTCATCACATCTGCGAGATGCTGCATATGCGCGGTGTCCGGCACATCCGTTTCACCGCTGAAACCGTCAAAATCGGTTCCAAGGCCGATGATGTCGATGCCGCCGACGTTGCGCAGATATTTCATATGGCGTACCATGTCCATCGTCGATGCCTTTTTCGTTGCCGGCTCCTCCTCGCGCAGAAACGACGGACAGAAATTGATACCGGTGACGCCGCCACGCTCTGCGAGCTGACGAATCATTTCATCTGAAAGGTTTCGCAGATGGAAGCACGCACCGCGCGCATTGGAATGAGATGCAATGACCGGACCTCTCGAATGCGCAAAAACGTCGCGGATTCCGGCATCATTTAAGTGTGATAAATCGATCACTATGCCGAGCCGCTCCATCTCCTCGACAAAGGTAATACCGGTCGGCGTCAGCCCGTTTTCAAGATCCGGAAGATATGGCTTTCCCTCTTCCTGCGCCGGGTTTGGGAATCCGAGTTCATTCGGGAAGTTCCAGGTCAGTGTGGAAATCCGCACACCGAGATCGTACAGTGTGTGCAGTTTTTCGATACTGCCTTCGTAAACACCACCCTCTTCGACGGTCATCACCGCACCTATTTTTCCTTCCTTCTGTACCTGCATCAGATCCGCATACGTTTTGATCTGACAAATGCGGTCCGGATACCGTTCCACCTCTGATTTCCAGAGATCAGCCAGCTTTCTCACATGCTCAAACGGTGTTTCGTCTTTCAGTCCCTTCAGGAACGTAAACAGAGAAAAGCACTGGCAGAGGCTGCCGCCCTTTTCCAGCTTATCCAGATTGACCTGAAGATCCGCATCCGCAAGATGCTCCTGTTTTTCCTTCCACTGCAGCGCCGGGATGGTGTCGCAGTGCATATCAATTACCTGAAACATGGCAATAATCCTCTTTTCTGTTTTTTCTCTATTCTATCATATTTCGCTGCATTCCTTCACAAAAACTGGAAGAAAACGGAAAAAACCGCCTGGCTCATGGTAAACCCATAAGGCTAGAGAAAATATATCTTTCCGGAATCGCAAGAAATTTGGGGGTTCCGCGTTTTTTCTCGAAAAAAACTTGCAAATCTCATCTGAGATGATATACTTTTTGCATTGTGTTACTTTATGAAAGCACTGATCTTCCAAAAAAGTGCTTCTGCTTATGAAAAAGAAAGAGGTATCTATGCTCCAACTGATTGAAACCATCAACAATGCCGTGAACAATTTTATCTGGGGTGTTCCGGCTATGATCTGTATTTTCGGTGTCGGTCTTTACCTGAGTCTGCGCACCCGTTTTCTCCAGATTCGAAAATTCCCGTATGCGATCCGCACAACGCTCGGAAGAATGTTCCGCAAACGAGATGCTTCCGATGGCGCAATTACACCGTTCCAGGCGGTCTGTACAGCACTTGCCGCCACGGTCGGTACCGGTAATATTGCCGGTGTTGCCGGCGCTATCGCTATCGGCGGACCCGGTGCCGTATTCTGGATGTGGGTTTCCGCTCTGCTCGGCATGTGTACGAAATTTGCCGAGGTAACACTGGCTGTTTTCTATCACGAGAAAAATGCCAACGGGGAACTCGTCGGCGGACCGATGTATTACATCAAAAACGGTCTTAGCAAAAAATGGCATTTTCTGGCCTATCTTTTCGCTGCTTTCGGTGTACTGACTGTGTTCGGAACCGGAAATGCAACGCAGGTCAACACCATCACAACCGCAGTCAACTCCGCACTGATGAATTACCATGTGATCTCAAAGGACGCGATCCCGACCTCCAACCTGATTCAGGGTATCATCATTGCGGCACTCGTAGCGCTGATCCTGCTCGGCGGTGTCAAACGGATCGCACAGGTAACAGAAAAGCTCGTTCCGTTTATGGCTCTGTTTTATATTGTCCTTGCCATCGGTGTAATTTTGCTGAATCTCAACCGGATTCCGTCTGTTTTCGTATCGATCCTTGAGGGCGCCTTCCGTCCCTCCGCCGTTACAGGCGGTATCGTCGGAAGCATGCTTATGAGTGTAAAAAAAGGTGTGTCCCGCGGTATTTTCTCAAACGAGGCAGGTCTTGGTACCGGTTCGATCGCGCACGCCTGTGCCGACACAAAAAAGCCGGTCAAACAGGGTATGTTCGGTATCTTTGAGGTATTTACTGATACGATCGTGATTTGTACCTTAACTGCACTTGTTATTCTCTGCAGCGGTACTTCCATCATCTACGGACAGGCTGCCGGCGCAGAGCTGACCATCAGCGGTTTTACCCTTACATACGGAAACTGGGTTTCGCTGCTCACCGCGTTCGCGATGTGCTGCTTCGCCTTTTCCACGATTCTCGGATGGGGACTTTACGGTGCACGCTGCATCGAGTTTTTGTTCTCCGAAAGAATCACAAAATATTTTATGGCCGCCTATGCGCTGGTTGCCATCCTTGGCGCCACCGCAAATCTTGGCCTGATGTGGAGCATTGCCGAGACCTTCAACGGCCTCATGGCAATCCCGAACCTGATTGCGCTCTTCCTGCTTTCGGGCAAGGTTGTGGAGCTTACAAAAGAATATTTTTCCGGAGAAGGCAAAACCCGGTAAAATTCCTTTTATCGCGGCGCATTCCCTTCTTGTGTAAGAAAATCATGTAAATTCGCCTTTTCCCTTGACAATCAGGTTGCTACCCCTTACACTGTTAAAAGTTTATAGCTTGGTTTCACCTTCTTCTCGGCAAGCATGTGGGTAGGCCAGCAGCTCGCTGACGGCCTCGATTTCTGGGGCTTTTTGGGATCACTGATCCTTGGTGGAATCATTCTTGGTATTTATACCGGTCTGCTCGGCTACGTCGGTGCAAAAACCGGTCTGTCACTTGATCTTTTGTCCCAGAGAGCTTTTGGCGAAAAAGGTTCCTATCTGCCGTCAGCCATGACCAGCTTTACGCAGATCGGATGGTTTAGTGTCGGCTCCTTCGTTTCCGGCGGAACCGCAACTCCGAACTTCGCACGTTTTGCAAAGAACGGAAAATCTGGTGCCATCACCACGGTTGTGGCTTTCTTTATCGGAAATTCCCTGATGTTTTTCTTCGGTGCTGTTTCCTCGATCTTTGTCGGCGGAAACGATATCTTCGAGGTTATGGTCCGCCTGAACCTGTTCTACCTGGCTGTTCTCGTTCTCGGTCTTAATATCTGGACTACAAACGACAACGCTCTGTATACCGCAGGTCTTGGTCTTGCCAACATCTTCCATCAGAGGAAAAAACCGATGGTTCTCCTTTCCGGTATTATCGGAACGGTTGCCTCCGTATGGCTGTACTACAACTTCTGCGGCTGGCTCAACATTCTGAATTGTACCCTGCCGCCGGTCGGCATGATTCTGGTGCTCGCCTACTTCATGAACAAAGAGGACTTTGAAACCGATCAGCCGAAACTTAAAACCATAGACTGGTTTGCAGTCGCCGGTGTCATTCTCGGTGCCATTGTTGCGAACCTCTTACACTGGGGCATCGCTTCCATCAACGGCATGGTTGTTGCCGCTGTATGCTACTGTGTCGGACAGGCCGTAAACAAAAGAAAATAACAATAACGCCCTTGGCATGTTTCTCGCTTTCATCCTGGAAACATGTTCAGGGCTTTTTATTTCTTCTGATTCGCGTTATAATGTATGCATAACTCTGCATAGTTATAATTTTCGAAACGAAAGGAAACTGCCCGGATGATCCATTCCACCGTATCTGCTCCCAAAGGAGAAAAAACAAAATACCGTCTTGCCGAATCCATGAAGGAGTGCATGAAATCAACCCCTGTCGAAGAGATCACCGTGCGCCAGATCTGTGAAATCTGCGGTGTTACCCGCCAGACCTTCTATCGTAATTTTCTCGACAAATACGATCTGATCAACTGGTACTTTGATAAATTACTGACGAAATCCTTCGAACATATGGGCCGCGGAACAACCGTTTTTGACAGTCTGGAAAAGAAATTTACCTATATTCAGAAAGAAAAAGCTTTTTTCGCCGCTGCCTTCCGCTACGACAAGCAGAATTCTCTGCGTGAGCACGATTTTGACCTGATTCTCGCGTTCTACGAAAATCTGATTCACGAAAAAAGCGGCAGTCCGGTTTCACCGGAAATGCATTTTCTTCTCGAAATGTACTGTCAGGGTTCCATCACCATGACCGTAAAATGGGTGCTTACCGGCATGGATCTGACACCTTCCGAGTTTGCCGCTCTTCTCGTCCGGGCAATGCCGGAAGACTTAAAAAAACTGTTCCGGAATCTGCAGCTGCTCTCTTAGAGCGCGTGTCAAAGTGGGGCTTGCAGATTGCGGAAATGGTTTTTCAGACACGCTCTGGTTATTTTTCACAAATTTTGTTCTGTTGTTTTTGTCACAATGGCGATTTTTTTTAAAGTGTTACACTTCGCTTCTTCTGTCACTTTCTTTTTCCCTTCCGGATTTGTTAATATAATAACAAGTTCAGTAAAACCATTTATTCATTTTAGAAGGGAGTTTTTCAATCATGGCAAATCGTATTAATTTAAATGCAACCTCTTATCACGGAGCAGGCGCTATTGCCGAGATCGCGAATGAAGCAAAGGCACACGGCTTCAAGAAAGCTTTCGTATGCTCTGACCCGGATCTGATTAAATTCAACGTTACTTCCAAAGTAACCGATATTCTGACCGCAAACGGACTCGACTATGAGCTTTACAGCGATATCAAGCCAAACCCGACCATCGAAAACGTAAAACACGGCGTAGAAGCTTTCAAGGCATCCGGCGCTGACTATCTGATCGCCATCGGCGGCGGCTCTTCTATGGATACCTCCAAAGCAATCGGTATCATCATCGCAAACCCGGAGTTTGAGGATGTCAGAAGCCTTGAAGGCACTGCACCGACCAAAAATCCATGCGTACCGATCATCGCTGTTCCGACCACAGCCGGTACTGCTGCAGAGGTTACCATCAACTACGTTATCACAGACGTTGAAAGAAAACGTAAATTCGTATGCGTTGACCCGCACGATATGCCAATCATCGCAGTTGTTGACCCGGATATGATGTCCTCCATGCCAAAAGGACTGACCGCTTCTACCGGTATGGACGCTCTGACCCACGCAATCGAGGGTTACACCACAAAAGCTGCATGGGAAATGACTGACATGTTCCATCTCAAAGCCATCGAACTCATCTCCAAATCTCTGCGCGGTGCTGTCGCAAACACCAAAGAGGGACGCGAAGGAATGGCTCTTGGCCAGTACATCGCAGGTATGGGCTTCTCCAACGTAGGTCTTGGAATCGCTCACTCCATGGCACACACCCTTGGTGCTGTTTATGATACCCCACACGGTGTTGCATGTGCCATGATGCTTCCGATCGTTATGGAATACAACCAGGAGTGCACCGGTGAGAAATACCGCGAAATCGCACGTGCCATGGGCGTTGCAGGTGTAGATGAAATGACTCAGGAAGAGTACAGAAAAGCAGCGATTGATGCTGTTAAGAAGCTGTCCGCAGACGTTGGAATCCCATCTGTTCTCGAGGCAGTCAAAGAAGAAGATCTGCAGTTCCTTGCAGATTCCGCACACGCAGATGCCTGCGCACCGGGCAACCCTAAGGATGCAAGCGTAGAAGATCTGAAGGATCTGTTCCGTAAAATCATGGCATAACGAACATAATTCGTTTCCCACATGCGAAGCGGATATTCGCAATCCGCTTCGCTACTTGCTCATAACTGAATAACTACTCCGCAGTTTATCAGAAGGAGCTTGCACTCCTCCTGATACAAGCAAGTCCCCAC
>OHGZ01000186.1_pt1 | contig 57877 bp, 50 predicted proteins | sample 1567851 | NCBI WGS metagenome assembly OHGZ01 (sample SAMEA3879563, study PRJEB24766) | human gut metagenome | biome: human-associated habitat; feature: feces | place: USA | collected 1985/1987 | reverse complement strand
GCCGATGAAGTTCTAAAACATATTTTCTCTGCCAAGAGGCACCTGCAAGCTGCGGATGTCCCTTGTTACATATTGAAAATTACAATATATAGGAGTGATGATACAATGGTCGATAAGTTTTCGCAGGTCGCTGGCAACGTTCCGGTGACCAATAACGACCCGAATCGCCGATATACCGTTATCAATGGCTATCCTGTCGTCCTCAATTTTGCAAAAGAACCCAATCCGGGTGTCTTTGAGCGTGTCCGTGACATCCTGCTCGCCACCAGCTATACCAAAAAGACCAGCTGACATCGTGGACGAGGACAAAAGAACGCGCTATACTGAGGATGGCAGTGGTATTCGGAGCAATCCATGAACCACGACCAACCGTTCTTTGATAACCGAATATCGTTCATCCTCGCTTTTATAGCGAAAGTGAGGAACCCCCTATGACTGAAAATAAAAACCGTGTCTGCTGCCTGTACCGTGTTTCCACCGATAAGCAGGTGGATTTCAACTCGAACCATGAAGCAGACCTTCCCATGCAGCGCAAGGCGTGTCACAAATTTGCCGAAGCAAAGGGCTGGGTCATCGTCCATGAAGAACAAGAAGAAGGCGTGTCTGGCCACAAAGTCCGTGCAGAAGCCCGTGACAAGCTGCAAATCATCAAGGATTATGCCCGAAAAGGCAAGTTTGACATTCTGCTGGTGTTCATGTTCGATCGAATCGGACGCATCGCAGATGAAACGCCGTTTGTTGTAGAATGGTTTGTGCGAAACGGCATCCGGGTGTGGAGTACCCAAGAGGGTGAGCAACGATTCGACAACCACACTGACAAATTGTTGAACTATATCCGCTTCTGGCAGGCAGACGGTGAAAGCGAAAAAACTTCTGTCCGTACCCGTACCAGCCTGCGGCAGCTTGTGGAAGAAGGACACTTCAAGGGCGGCAGTGCGCCGTATGGTTATGACCTTGTGAAAAGTGGCCGCATCAACAAGCGCAAGCACGAACTCTACGAACTGCATATCAACGAGCAGGAAGCCGAAATCGTTCGGCTGATCTTCGATAAATATGTATACGAGGGTTACGGCGCACAGCGGATTGCCACCTATCTGAACAATGCTGGATACCGTGCCCGCTCTGGAAAGTGCTGGCATCCGGGCAGCTTGCGAGGAATGGTCGGCAACCTGACCTACATGGGCGTTCTCCGCTGCGGAGATGCCCGCTCCGAATTGATGCCCGAACTCCAGATCATCCCGCAGGAGGAGTTTGAAGCTGCACAGCGTATCCGGGAAGATCGCTCTGCCCACGCAGCGGAAGAAGCCGAACACCATGTTCCTCTTCGTACCCGTGGACAGGCATTGCTTTCCAATAACGTTTACTGCGGCCACTGTGGTGCAAGGCTCGCCCTGACGACCAGCCGGAAATGGCGTAAGCTCTCCGATGGTACTCTGGACGATACGCTCCGCATTCGCTACACCTGCTACGGAAAACTCCGCAAGCAGACGGATTGCACCGGGCAGACCGGCTACACTATGCACATTCTGGATGAGATCATCGACAAGATGGTTCGCCAGATTTTCTCCCGCTTGAGAGGTATCCCAAAAGAGCAGCTTATCACCAGCCGCTATGCGAAGGAAACTGCGGAGCGCAAGAACCATCTGCAAGCCCTTCAAGCAGAACGCGACAAGGCCGAAAAAGACTTGCTCGCCTTAAAAACTGAGATTCTGGCTGTAATCAAAGGGGAGAGTGCTTTTCCGAAAGACACTCTTGCCGAGATGATCGCAGCACAGGAAAAGAAGCACACGGAGTTGGAAACTCTGTGTGAAGAAGCCAGTGCAGAACTGGAGCGAAACGCTGAATTGATGGCAAATGTATCGCAGCTGTACGAAGAATTGATCTCTTACGCAGACCTGTACGATAGTGCCAGCTTTGAAGCAAAAAAGATGATCGTCAGCCAGCTTATCCGCAGGGTAGAAGTTTATCGCGGATACCAAATCCATGTGGACTTCAACTTTGATCTTGCACAGTATTTGGAGAATAGCGATGAACTTGCTTGCTGACAAACACAAAAACACCGTTGACTTCGATTTGAAATCAACGGTGTTTGTAACTCTTATTTGAGCCAATGGTGGAGAATACCGGGATCGAACCGGTGACCTCTTGCATGCCATGCAAGCGCTCTCCCAGCTGAGCTAATCCCCCATAATTTTCCAGAAGTAGAAACCTCTGGAAAAGAGATGCTCAAACAAGAAACGTTTTATGAAGTTCAGTCGTGGGGGTGCGTGAGCGCACTGCTTGGGCTCCCAGCTGAGCTAAACCCCCAGATGTTTGTCCTCGTGCCTGACGACGTGTGTAATTATACCAGCCGGAGGTGCGCTTGTCAACAGTTTTTTGAAAATTTTTTGCAGCAAAAGATCCCCGCAGGGCGTGTGCCCGGCGGGGATCGGGAAGCAGAGAAGTGCTCTTTTGGGAAAAACTACGCCTTAGCGTGCCTGACGGTCGAAGATCTGCGGAGCCACGCGGCACAGCAGCACAGCGGCCACCATGGTGAGCAGGGTCTCGGGCAGCATATAGCTGCCGTTGTAGGTCAGGCTGTAAGTCCATGCGGCCAGACCATCGTTCAGGTTGCCCCACACCAGCACACCGGACAAAAAGCTGCACATAAAGCGCAGGAAACCGGCGGCAAAGGTGCCTACGGCCACACCCACGGTGCGGTTCTTGAAGGGGCGGGCGAACAACTCGGCCAGACCCAGTGCCATAAAGGCCAGCACATAGTCCAGCAGCACCTCACCGAGGAAGTAGAGGAAGGTGGAAGCGGGAGGAGGGTAGAAGCCCATGATCATTTGCAGGCAGGCGTTTACAAAGCCGGTGAATAGTCCCCACTTTGCACCGTGGCGGAAGGACACCAGCACGAAAGGCAGCATACTCAGCAGGGTAATGCTGCCGCCGTTGGGCATGGTGAAGAACTTGATGTTGGAAAGCACCGTGCCAATAGCGATCATCAGGGCGCATTCCACCAGAATACGGGTCTTGGAATAGGTTTTGGACATGATGAAAAAATTCCTCTCTCATAGTAGTACACAAAAACAAAATGCGCCTGCTGGCAGCAGACGCATGAAGGTTTGTTGAACGTACCGGACGGTTCCGCAAACTCCCTACGCCGGCATTGCCCGGATCAGGTAAAGGGTACTCCGCGCTATGCGGATCTCAGCCTTATGGCGCCCCTGTTTTTATGTCCGCCCACAGTATACGCGCCGTGGGACAAAAAGTCAAGTCCGCAGACATAATCCGCCCCGGCAGCGCGTATGTTATACCATTGCAAAGCTGGAACGCAGGGAGGCGGGATATGAAAGCCGATCCGGAACAGCGTGCCGTGCAGCTGGGCGAGTACATTGCCGCCCACAACGCCACGGTGCGGGCAGCGGCGGCTGCGTTCGGGTGCAGCAAGTCCACCGTGCACAAGGACGTTGCCGTGCGGCTGCGTAGCATCAGCCCTGCGCTGTACGGGCAGGTGCGCGCCGTGCTGGCCCGCAACAAGGCCGAGCGCCACCTGCGGGGCGGGGCTGCCACCCGGCGCAGATACAGCCGCCGCTGAAGCCCAAAAAAGACCGCTGCACTGCGCAGCGGTCTTTTTTGCTGAGAGGGTTTTCAGGCGGCTGCTTTCATCCCTCGGTGTGAAACTGTTGCAACGCGCCTTTTTCCAGCCGGCTTACCTGCGCCTGACTGATGCCGATCTCCTGCGCCACCTCCATCTGGGTCTTGCCGCGCAGATACCGCAGCTCCATGATGCGCTTTTCCCGGGGCGAAAGGGCGGCTACCGTATCGCGGAACTGCAACCCGCTGATCCAGCTCTCCTCGCTGTCCGGGTCCCGCACCTGGTCGATCACATACATGGCATCGCCGCCGTCGGTGTACACCGGCTCGTCAAGGCTGAGCGGCTCCACCACCGACTCCAGCGCGGCGGTCACCTCGCGCCGGGCAAGCCCCGCTGCGGCGGCGATCTCGTCCATGGTGGGCTCGCGCCCCAGCTGCTTTTCCAGCGTTTCCCGCGCCTGCATGGCGCGGTAGGCGGTGTCCCGCAGGGTGCGGCTTACCCGCAGGGCGTTGTTGTCCCGCAGAAACCGCCGGATCTCCCCGATGATCATGGGCACGCCGTAGGTAGAAAACCGCACCGGCTGCGCGGGGTCAAAGTTGTCGATGGCCTTGATCAGCCCGATGCACCCCACCTGAAACAGATCGTCCAGATTTTCGCCTCGCTGGGCAAACCGCTGCACTACGCTGAGCACCAGCCGCAGGTTGCCCTCCACCATCCGCGCCCGGGCAGCTTTGTCCCCGGCGTGGGCAAGGGTGAGCAGCTGCCGCTTTTCCGCCTCGGTCAGCACAGGCAGCTGCCCTGTGTTCACACCGCATAGCTCCACCTTGTTGTACATCCAAACGCCCCCGGTCTTTTAGCTTTACCGGAAGTATGGCTCTGCGCGCCGGGCGCTATGCGTGGAAAAAATTGAGCGCCCCTCCGCAAAAGAGGGGCGCATTATAGACAAACCTGATACACGTTCCCACGCGGAATGTCAAGCGCTGCGCCCGCTGCTACTCGCTTTCAAGGCGGGCTTTCAGGGTGCGGATGATGCGCTTTTCCAGCCGGGAGATGTAACTCTGGCTGATGCCAAGGGCATCGGCGGCTTCCTTCTGGGTGCGCTCCACGCCGTCGGTAAGGCCGAAACGCAGTTCCATGATCTGCCGCTCCCGTGCCGAGAGTGCCGCTACGGCGCTGCGCAGCACCGCGCGCTCGGCGTCCTGCTCCAGCTGCTGGCTTACCGCGTTGGCGTCGCTGCCAAGAATGTCCGAGAGCAGCAGCTCGTTGCCGTCGCCGTCCACGTTCAAAGGCTCGTCGATGCTGGCCTCCTGCCGGCGGTTGGAGCTTTTGCGCAGGTACATCAGGATCTCGTTGCCGATGCAGCGGCTGGCGTAGGTGGCCAGCTTGATGCTGCGGGCAGGGGTGAAGGTGTTTACCGCCTTGATCAGCCCGATGGTGCCAATGCTTACCAAGTCCTCGGCGGGCACACCGCTGTTTTCGTACTTTTTGGCCAGATACACCACCAGCCGCAGGTTGTGGGTGATCAGTTCCTCGCGGGCGGCAGCGTCCCCGGCAGCCATGCGGTCAAGCAGGGCTTTTTCCTGCTCGGGGGTAAGGGGCGGTGGCAGGCTTGGCCCGCCCGCCAGATAATGCACCGCGCCGCAGTAGCGCAAACGCCCCCACAGCCGCTGCCAGACCTTGCGGAAAAACTGCAACATGGATATCCCTCCTGTGCACTATTTATTATATGTATTATAAGGAAACTGCATCAGGGAGGGCTGAACCCTCTCAGTCACGGCTTACGCCGTGCCGGCTCCCCCAAAGGGGGAGCTTTTTTGCCATGACGGAAAAAGTATCGGATGAATGATAAAAGATTACGGCAATGCTATAAGCTCTCCCTCCGGGAGAGCTGGCGCGGGAGCGCCTGAGAGGGCGGAAAACTCCTACACCCCCACCTCCTCCGCCACATCGTCCCCCAACAGCAGCGTCCATGCGCCGGTGGGGGCGTCCGGGGCGCAAAAGGCCGCCAGCAGGCCGGGCACGCGGCGCTGCCCACGGCACAGCACGGCGGGCACGGCGGGCAGCAGGCAATGGCCGGTAACGGCGGCGCAGGGTACAAACTGCACCCTCAGCCCCGGAGGCGGGGCAGCGCCGGCGGCAAACCAGCTGTCTAAGTAGGCGCGCAGCGGTGCGGGCAGCCGGCTGCGCAACGGCGGGTACTGCACCAGCACCACCCGCCGCCCGGCAAGGGGGTCTTGCAGGGTAAAGCCGGTGTCGTGGTAGGCCTGTACCGGCACTGTTGCCCCCGCAATTTGCAGCACAGCGGCAAAGCAGCCCCGCTGCGGGCGGCCAAACACCGCCAGCAGCCCGCGCAACAGTCCGTACACCCCGGCGCAGCAGAGCAAAAGCTGCCCCGGGCGCACCGGTAAAAGCACGCTCAGGTTGTTGGCCTGTACCCCGGGCAGCACCACCGCGCCGCACAGCAGGCCGTTCAGCGCCGCATACCACCCGCACAGCCGGGCAAAGCTGCGCGCCCCGGACACGCCGTAGCACACCGCCACCACTCCGCAGCAGCTGGCGATTTTATATAGTACCGCCAGCGGGGCGGGCCACGGAGGGGCCAGCAGGGCAAGGGTGCTGACCGCAGCCGCCGCGCTGCCCGCGCACAGCCGCAGCCCGGTGCAGCTGCGCCCGCATAAAAGCCCCGCGCCCAGCAGCAGCGCGGCGGCTGCGGCAAAGTTTACCAGCAGCAATTCGTCCACAAAAACAACTGTTTTCATTGCAAAGCACCGCCTTATGGTTCTGGTAGTCTATTTTTCACAAATTTGCGAAAAAACTTGTCACACCAGAAAAACCCGCATGAACAGTGCAGTTTTGCTACAAAAGCCGGGACGATGTTTCACAGTTTTTACACTTTTTTCAAAAAAGTACTTGAACATTTCTGGAAAGTGTGGTATATTATTGCCATCCTAATAAGGATTGAGCCGGAAATACCGGTTCGAAAATATTTTTTCTATTTTTGAAGGGAGTAATTCATTATGATGATGCCTGCAAATTTCTCTGCTGTGTCTGAGAACGAGATGACCTACGTTATGGGTGGTAGCGTTGCTGACTACCTGGCACCCGCTATGGGCGCTGCTCAGTGGCAGAACTTCCACAAGAACCTGATTACCATCGTTGGTAACAAGTACGTTCAGGGCTTCCTGGACAACACCGTTGGCGCTGTGTTCAGCGGCACCTGGACCCCCGGCGACGGCCTGACCGGCTTCGGCGGCCAGTTCAGCAAGATCTGGAAGGACAACTACACCGATAATGTGACCGGTGAGTCCACTGGCGCTCAGAAGTTCGGCTACGGCGCTCTGGGCGTTGTGAACAGCATCCTGAACGTTGCTGGCAACCTGGCTGCTATCTACAACCTGGGCTTCGGCACCGCTAAGAACATCGTTGGCGAGGGCGTCTACAAAGCTTAAGTAATCAGCTTGACTGATAGGCTCATGCTTGCGTGACTGTACCCCTAGGGGTGCAGGGAACATACTAGCATAATAACACCCCCGTAGGCTTATGCCTGCGGGGGTGTTTTTTTATCCCTTCCGTCTCGCTGCGCTCGCCAGCTCCCCCAAGAGGGGCGCATTTCCCACGTTCACACTTCTTTTACCAGTCTGTTACTTTCCGTTTTATGCGGTTTGTGGTATACTATGGTCAACATGGGTCACCATGGCTACATTGAAACAGACAGGATGTGAAATCCTCTTATGAAAGACGGTTTTTTAAAGGCAGCTGCCTTTTCGCCTGCGCTGCGGGTGGCAGACTGCACCTATAACGCGCAGCAGGTGCTGGCGCAGCTGCAAGCTGCCGCGCAGCGGGGGGTAAAGCTGGCGGTTTTCCCGGAGTTTTGCCTTACCGGCTACACCTGCGGCGATTTGTTTTTGCAGCGCACCTTGCAGCAGGGCGCACTGGATGCGCTGGAGTGGCTGCTTGCGCAGAGCCGCACGCTGGATACCGTGGCGCTGGTTGGCTTGCCGCTGCTGGTGCACGGCAAGCTGTACAACTGCGCTGCCGTGCTGTGCCGCGGGCAGCTGCTGGGCATTGTGCCCAAGACCTACCTGCCCAACTACGGCGAATTCTACGAAAAGCGGCAGTTCACCCCCGGCAGCACCGAGGTGCAGACGGTGACCGTCTGCGGGCAGCAGGTGCCCTTTGGTACGTCACTGCTGTTCCGCTGCCGCCAGATGCCCAGCTTTGTGCTGGGCGTGGAGCTGTGCGAGGACTTGTGGAGCGCCCTGCCGCCCTCCACCTTCCATGCGCTGGCGGGCGCTACCGTCATCGCAAACCTTTCCGCCAGTGACGAGACCGTGGGCAAAGCCGAGTACCGCCGCGCGCTGGTGGCAAACCAGTCTGCCCGGCTGCTGTGCGGCTACCTGTACGCCTCGGCAGGGCACGGCGAAAGCACCACCGACATGGTGTTTGCCGGGCATGACCTCATCGCCGAGGACGGCAGCATCCTTGCCGAGACTGCGCCCTTTGCGGGCGACCACGCCGAGACCGAGCTGGACTGCCAGCGCATGGAGGCCGAGCGTGCCCGCAATACCAGCTTTGAGCACACTGCCGAGGGCTACATCACGGTGGAATTTGACCTTACACCGGAGGAAACGGTGCTCACCCGCCGCATTGACCCCGCACCCTTTGTGCCCGGTGACCCGCAGCGCCGCGCCGCCCGCTGCGAGCTGATTTTGAAGATGCAGGCTGATGGCCTTGCCAAGCGGTTGGAGCACGCCCACGCAAAAACAGCGGTCATTGGCATTTCCGGCGGCTTGGACAGCTGTCTTGCTCTGCTGGTGGCAGTGCGCGCCATGAAGCAGCTGCACCGCTCCGCCGCCGATGTGCTGGCGGTGACCATGCCCTGCTTTGGCACCACCAAGCGCACCCGCAGCAATGCCGAAATTCTGTGCGGGGAGCTGGGCGTAAGCTTTCAGGAAATTCGCATCGCCGACACCGTGCGCAGCCACTTTGCCGATATCGGGCAGGACGAGACCGTGCTGGATGTCACCTTTGAAAACGGGCAGGCACGGGTGCGCACGCTGGAGCTGATGGACCTTGCCAACCGCACCGGCGGCCTTGTGGTGGGCACGGGCGACCTTTCGGAGCTGGCGTTGGGCTGGGCGACCTACAACGGCGACCACATGAGCATGTACGGCGTGAATGCCGGTGTGCCCAAAACGCTGGTGCGCTATCTGGTGCAGTACGAAGCTGAGACTGCTGCCACCGCTGCTTTGCACGATGTGCTGCTGGATATTCTTGCCACCCCGGTGTCGCCGGAGCTGCTGCCCGCCAAGGATGGCGAGATCGCACAGATTACCGAGGACTTGGTGGGCCCCTACGAGCTGCACGATTTTTACCTGTATTATGTACTGCGCTGCGGTTTTGGCCCGGCAAAGATCTACCGGCTGGCAAAGGCGGCCTTTGCAGGCAGAGCAGAGTACACGGATGCCGTGCTGTACAAGTGGCTGCGCAACTTCTACTGGCGCTTTTTTGCTCAGCAGTTCAAGCGCAGCTGCCTGCCGGACGGCCCCAAGGTGGGCAGCGTGACCCTTTCGCCCCGGGGCGACTGGCGCATGCCCAGCGATGCCTGCGCCACCCTTTGGCTGGCAGAGCTGGAGCAGCTCAAGCTCGGGGAGCAGTAAGCCATGAAGAACAAAAAGCTTTTGACCAATATCCTGTTTGCGGTGGTGGTGCTGGCCATCGCAGCGGTGCTGCTGGCCGTGCGCAGCCACAATGCCACCGGCGGAAAACTGACTGCACAGCTGATTTACGGCGACAACAACGCTGTGATGGACATTCCGCTGGAAAAGGACGAAACTTACAGTGTGGACACCGGTTATTATACGGTGCATATAGAGGTAAAGGACGGCAGGGCGCGGTTTATTGAATCGCCCTGCCCGGATCACATCTGCGAGGGCTTTGGCTGGCTGTCGGCGGAGGATCAGACCGCCACCTGCCTGCCTGCCCGCGCCGTGCTGACCATCGTTCCGGTGGGCTGAAAAAAGGAGTATTCTCATGTTGGACGAAAACGAGCATTCCCGCAAGGAGGACGGTCGTTCCCTGCATCGTCTTTTGCACAAGGCTGAGCAGCAGGACGCCACTGTAGTGGTGGACAGCGCCGCGTTTTTCTCGGAGCTGCCGCCGGAGCAGGCTCCACCGCCCCGCCGCCCGCAGCAAAACACCCGCCGCAACACTGCTGGCGGGGAGAATGGGGCGTACCAGCCCCCGAAACGAGGGAAGATCTTGCTGATCGTACAGGCAATTTTAAGCGTTCTGGCGCTGGTGCAGCTGTGGCGCACCCAGATGCTGCCGGTGCTGTATCTGGTGGTGCTGGCGGCGCTGCTGGTGCTGCTGTGGCTGCTGGTCAAGCGCTGTCAGGAGTACAAAACTGCAGGCACAGTGTCCCGGGTGTTCTCGGTGGTGCTGTGCGCCGCCATGGCGGTGGGCTGCGTGTGGGCGCAGCAGGGCCTCGACGCGCTGGGCAATATGACCAACGGTTTTTTGAGCAACGCCGAGGCTAATAAGATCACCAAAGAGCCTTTTGTGCTGTACCTGAGCGGCGTGGACACCCGCGGCGATCTGACCGAAAAAGCGCGCAGTGATGTGAATATCATTGCCGCAGTGAACCCCGTTACCAAGCAGGTGGTGCTGATCAACACCCCGCGCGATTATTATGTGGACCTTGCCGGAACAAACAGCAAGGATAAGCTGACCCACGCCGGGCTTTACGGTGTGCAGACCAGCATGGACACCCTCGGCAACCTGTACGGTGTGAACGTGGAACACTATATCCGCATCAATTTTGCAGGGTTTATCGACATTGTTGATGCGCTGGGCGGTGTGGACGTGTATTCCGATCAGGCGTTCACCTCGGTGGGCAGCCCCGGTTACTACGATCCCACCACCTTTGTGGAGGGCTGGAACCATCTGGATGGCAAGGCTGCGCTGGCTTTTGCCCGCGAGCGCCACGCCTTCAAGACCGGCGATGTGCAGCGCGGCATCAACCAGATGAAGGTGATCGACGCCATGCTGAACAAGATCAAGTCCCCGGCGCTGCTGATGGGCTTTACCAAAATTCTGGACGCTGTTGCCGACAGCTTTGTCACCAGCCTTTCTACCAACCAGATCAGCGCGCTGGTGCGCATGCAGCTGAGCGATTTTGCGGAGTGGAATATTGAACGCTACACCGTTACTGGCACCTCCGGCAGCAGCACCAAGTGCTACTCTGCCAAGGGGCAGAAGCTCTATGTCATGAAGCCGGACGAAGCCTCTGTGGCAAAGGCCAAAGAGATGATCGCGGCGGTGATGGGCGGCGAAGGCACGGTAAGTTCCACCACCCAGACCCCGGAAAAGACGGATGTGTACACCCCCACCACTGACCCCGATGCCGCTGTCTCGGTGCCCGAGACGCCCGCCGACAGCGTGATCGTGGAAGTACCGGCGGAAAGCGTGCCGGAGCAGGCTGCAGAGCAGCCCGCTGAGCAGCCGGCAGAGCAGCCCGCGGAGACGCCCGCCGAGCAGCCCGCTGCCACCGAGACGCCCCAGCCGGAAACGACTGCTCCCGCCGAGGGCGGCAGCACCGAGACGCCCGCCGTCAGCCTGCCCACGCAGGAGCAGGTAGAGCAGGCCGCAGGTTCGCTGTACAGCGCCGCCTCCACCGTGCTGGACGCCATCCTGGGCGCAAGCGGGAACTGAGCAACCCCTTTCCGTGAAAAGGCAACCCGGGAAAATCTGCGGATTTTCCCGGGTGCAATTAAAAATGATTATGCCGCTGAATATGCCCAAAGCGCACGCAGCGGGCATTTTCAATAGTCTTGCATGCAACAAAGAGGTCACTGCACAAATCCTGTGCGGTGGCCTCTTTTTACGTTGCTGCAACAAAAAAGCTGCCTGCAACAGCAGACAGCGCAAAAACACAAAAGGGAAAACGAGATAGACCGTAAGCCGGGTTCTGTATTAAACGACGATCTGTCTAGGCCTGCCATTGCTGACAGGCTCGTGCCGCCTTCGAGACACGCGAGCAGCGCTGTACGTCCCATATAGGCGTTGCTTCCGGTAGGGTTTACAAAGCCGCATGGTCACCCATGCGCTGGTGAGCTCTTACCTCGCCGTTTCATCCTTACCGCATTGCTGCGGCGGTTTGTTTTCTGTTGCACTTTCCCTAAGGTCACCCTCGGCTGCCGTTAGCAGTTACCGTGCTCTGTGAGGCCCGGACTTTCCTCAGAGCGGTCAAAGCCGCCCCGCCGCCGTATGTTCCACTCGTTTTCCGTTCCTCATGATACCATAAAAAAGTAAGATTTGCAAGTGAAACGGATTTTTGTTATAATAACATTTGTGTTTTTGTGAATTTTGCAGGGGGAGGGCAGGCCATGCAGCTGTATTTTGCCGTGCCGGATACGGCCACCACCCACGATGGGGTGCTGGTGCGCAGCTTTCTGCGCCAGTGTGCCGTCTCTACGGATCTTGCCCGGGCGGTCAAGTTCCGGGGCGGCGGCTTTTTTGCGGACGGCGTGCCTGTGTTGGCAAACCGGCGCATCTACCCCGGGCAGATGCTCTCCTTTGCCCTGCCGCCGGAGGGGGATGGCGTGACCCCGCAGCCGGAGATCCCGGTCAACGTGGTCTACGAGGATGCCTTTGCGGTGGTGCTGGAAAAGCCGCCGCAGCTGGCGGTGCACCCCACCCTGAACTACCCCGGGGGCACATTGGCCAACGGCTACGCGGCGTGGGCAACTGCCCACGGCCACAGCCCGGTTTTCCGCCCGGTGAACCGCATCGATAAGGACACCAGCGGCCTTGTACTGGCGGCCAAAAACGCCTACGCAGCGCCGCTGTTGGCGGGCGGAGTGACAAAGCTGTATTATGCCATCGCGCAGGGCGCGCTGCCGCTGGGGAAAGGAGCAATCGATGCACCCATCGGCCGCCGGGGCGACAGCATCATCGGGCGCTGCGTTACCCCCGAGGGCAAGCCCAGCCGCACCGAGTATACTATTATAAGGGGAGAAAACGGCCTTAGCCTTGCAGCCTGCGTGCCGGTGACCGGGCGCACCCATCAGATCCGGGTGCACTTTGCGTCCATCGGCCATCCTCTTGCCGGGGATGATCTTTACGGCGGCAGCCGGGAGCGCATTGCCCGGCAGGCGCTGCACTGCGCCAGGCAAAGCTTTGCCGTGCCTGTATACACCCCGCTGCCGGATGGCATCCGGGTGGAAATGCCTTTGCAGTTGCGCACCGTCACAGTGGAAAGCCCGCTGCCGCCGGATATGGAAGCGCTCTTTTCGTGAAAACTGCGTGAAAAAATAGCCAAATTTTATGTAAGCGCTTGTTTCAAACCATGCAAAGTGTATAATAAAAAGAGAGCGTATTGTGTACAGGCCCTGTTGGCCTTTTGAACAGGGGAACGTACACCATCTAGCTGTTGTGTTCCGGGCCGGAAAAATGCCCTGCAGCAGCGCAGGAAGGAGAAAAATCCCGTTGACTGAAGATAAAATAAAGGAGCAGCAGCCTGCTGCGCAGCCTGTACGGCAGCCCCGCCGCCAGAAGCTGCGCTCGCTGTGGGCGCAGTTCCAATGCCGGGGCGTGCTGCGGCGGCACAGGATTCGCCGCAAGCGTCAGCACCGCTGGGAAAAGCTGTGGCACAAGCTGCTGCATAATCCCATAGCACCTATGGTGGGCGAGACGCTGTACGCCATCGGCTTTTCTGCCGAGTATGCCGTTGTTTGCACAGGACGCCGCTTGCAGCATGGGCTACGGTGTCTGCTGCAAACGGTCAGAGAACTGCTGAAAAATATCGCATCCATGGCCTTTCCCGGGGCGGCGCAGCTGCTGCGGGATCTGTTCGGCCCGGTAGTGCTTGCCCTGCGGGGCACCGGGGCGCTGCTGCGCCACGCACACCGGGTACGCAAGGAAAACGGCTTTGGTGCTGCGCTGCGCGCAAGCGGCCACTTTCTTGCCCATGGCATCGCTGATAACATCCGCCTTGTGCCCCGCATGGCTATGTATGTGCTGCCGGTGGCAGCGCTGGCTGTTATGGTGACCGTGTTCCAGACCACCATCCGCCAGCCCTACGCTTTGCAGGTGCAAGTGGACGACAAGACCGTGGGCTATGTGGCCAACGAAGAGGTGTTTAACTCTGCACTGGAAGCTGTGCAGCAGCGTATCAATTATTCCGGCGCAGAGCAGGCGCACTTTACCGTGGAGCCTACTTATTCCGTGACCGTCGCCCATGACGTGATGGACGAAAATGACGTGGCTGACGCCATCCTCAAGAATTCCAGCGACCAGATCAGCGAGGGCACTGCCCTATATCTGGACGGTGAGCTGACCGCCGTGTGTGCGGACGGCAACAGCCTGCAACGGTACATCAGCAGCCTGCTGGAACCCTACGAGAACCCCGATGACCCCAACACCACCGTGGGCTTTAACAAGGATGTCACGCTGGAAAACGGCATCTACTTCAACGAGAGCTTCCAGGAGGAAGCCGAGGTGGAGCAGTTGCTCTCCGGCGTGCAGCAGGCGGAAAAATCCTATACGGTGCAGAGCGGCGATACCATCTGGTCTATTGCCCAGAAAAACGGCCTGACCGTGAAGGAACTGTGTGAAATGAACACCGGCTTTACCGCCAACGGGGAAAACGGCCTGACCCAGAACTCCAAGATCCTGCCCGGCGATGCACTGACCGTGGTGCGGGAGGAGGAAACGCTGGAGGTGCGCATCACCAAGGTGGAAAGCTGGGAGGAAGAGATCGCCTACACCACCGAGACCACCAAATCCAACGAGTTGAACTCCGGTACCAAGCGCGTTACCCAGAAGGGTGAGAACGGCATCCGCACCGTGACGGCACAGCGGGTGTACGATGCAAACGGCAATCAGCTTTCCCAGCAGATTTTGAGCACTGTGGTGACCAAGGAGCCTGTGACTGAAAAAGTTACGGTGGGCACCAAAAAGGTTTCCTCCGGTGCATCCTATATCACCGGCAGAGGTCAGTTTATCTGGCCGGTGCCCGGCTATAGGAACTGCTCCCGCTGGTACGGCGGCAGCCACAAGGGCGTGGATATTTGTGCCGCCGCCGGTACGCCCATTTACGCTTCGGCAGGCGGTACGGTGACCAAGGCCGGCTATAACCGCGCCGGTGCGGGTACAGGCTACGGCAACTCCATCATCATCAGCCACGGCAACGGCTACACCACCTTGTACGCCCACTGCCTGTCGCTGGTGGTGCACGCCGGTCAGTCGGTCAAGCAGGGTCAGCTCATCGGCTATGTGGGCAGCACCGGACGTTCCAGCGGCAACCACTGCCACTTCGAGATCCGGCGCAACGGCTCTTACATCGCACCGCAGAACGTGTTCAACCGCAGCAAATATCGGTAAATAGCAGCAAGGGCTTTTCCGCAGGGGGAAAGCCCCTCTGCTGTATCATGAATAAAAAGGAGAGATCATCTATGTCTACCCCTCACATCAGCGCAGAAATGGGCGATTTCGCCAAGACAGTCCTTATGCCGGGTGACCCCCTGCGTGCCAAATTTATTGCCGACACCTTTTTGCAGGATGTCCGGCAGGTGACTGGCGTGCGCGGGATGCTGGGCTTTACCGGCACCTACGAAGGCCGCCCCATCAGCGTGATGGGCAGCGGTATGGGTATGCCCTCCATCGGCATCTACTCCTACGAGCTGTTCAACTTCTACGGCGTGGAAAATATCGTCCGCATCGGTTCTGCTGGCAGCTATACCGAGAAGGCCAAGCTGTTCGACACCGTGCTGGCTACCGGCGCTGTGAGCGAGAGCAACTACGCCCGGGTGCAGAGCGGCTTTACTGGAAACATCACCCTGCCCAGCGCAGCCCTGAACGAAAAGCTGCGTGCCTCCGCTGCAAAGCAGGGCATTCCCCTGATCGAGGGCAACATCCATTCCTCGGATGTGTTCTACCGTCAGCCCTCGGACGCAAAGCCCACCTACTGGGAAAAGCTGCGGGACGAGGACGGCTGCCTGTGCGTGGAGATGGAAAGCTTTGCTCTGTTTGCCAACGCGCAGGTGCTGGGCAAGAACGCCGCCTGCCTGCTGACCATCTCGGACAGCTTTGTGGCCCCCGGCATTACCACCGCCGAGGAGCGCCAGAAGAGCTTTACCGACATGATGAAGGTCGCTCTGGGCGCAGAGTACTGATCGCATAACTTTCCAGCGCGGCTGCCGCCCCAAGGCACAGCCGCGCTGTTTTTGCCCGTAAAAGGAGGAAACAGCATGACGAAACTGACCATGGAAGAAAAACAGCAGCTGATCCGCATGGCACTGGCCGCACGGGAAAAGGCCTATGCGCCTTACAGTGATTTTATGGTGGGCGCTGCACTGCGCGCTGCGGACGGACGCATCTTTACCGGCTGCAACGTGGAGAACGCCGCCTTTACCCCCACCAGCTGCGCCGAGCGCACCGCTCTGTTCAAGGCGGTGGCGGAAGGTGTGACCGCGTTTACGGATATCGCGGTGGTGGGCAGCCGCCGGGGCGAAGTGAACCGGCAGATCACCTCGCCCTGCGGGGTGTGCCGTCAGGCACTATTCGAGTTTGGCGGGCCGGAGCTGAACGTCATTATGGCAAAGACCCCGGAGGATTTCATTGAGCGCAGCATGGACGAGCTGCTGCCCTTCGGCTTTGGCCCCTCCAACGTGGCGGGCAACAGCGCCGTGGAAGGAAAGTAACTGTCCTTCTGCGAAAAACAGCGCAAGCAGGGGAAATTTGGTGAATAAGCATTACTTTTTTATAAATTATACAAGGGATTTGTAAAGAATTTGTAATCGGAAATTGCTTGCATCTGTCACTTCCACCCGCTATACTTGAGCCAGTAGATGTGCCAGAGTGCACATTTCATTCATTTGACGCAATTTTTTAAAATAAAAGGAGAGTTTCTTATGAAGATTTCTCGTCGTAACTTTCTGGCTGTGGCCGGTGCTGCTGCCGCTGCCGCTGCTCTGACCGCCTGCGGCGGTTCTTCCGCTTCTTCTACCAGCACTGCTTCTTCCGCAGCTGCCAGCTCTGCCGCCGCTTCCGGCGCAGCAGACGGCGCTGAGAAGATCGCTAAGGTCGCTCTGACCTGCGATACTGGCACGATCGATGATGAGAGCTTCAACCAGGCTTGCTGGGCTGCTGTTTCCAGCTACATGGGCGACAACTGCCAGTACTACATCCCCGATTCCGATGCTTCCGATGAGGATCGCGAGACCATGATCCGTCAGGCTGTCAACGACGGCGCCGACGTTATCGTCTGCGTTGGCTACCTGTACGGCGCCTCTCTGGCATGGGCTGCTGAGCAGTACCCCGACATCAAGTTCATCGCTATCGATGTGACCCAGGGCGATATCGGCACCGACAGCATCCCCGCCAACTGCTACTGCATCACCTTCAAGGAGGAGCAGGCAGGCTATCTGGCAGGCTACGCCGTTGTTAAGGACGGCTACACCAAGCTGGGCTTCCTGGGCGGCATGGCTGTGCCCGCCGTTATCCGTTACGGCTACGGCTACGTGCAGGGCGCTGACGCTGCTGCAAAGGAGCTGGGCACCAACATTGACATCAACTACTTCTACGGCGGCCAGTTCTACGGCGATGCCAACATCACCTCCCGTATGGAGGGCTGGTATGCCAACGGCACCCAGATCGTCTTTGCCTGCGGCGGCGGCATCTACACTTCCGCTGTCGAGGCTGCTCTGAAGAACAACGGCTACGTTGTGGGCGTTGACGTTGACCAGAACTACATCGGTGCTAATGGCGTTGAGAAGGACGGCTACGCTTACAACCCGTTCATCACCTCTGCCATGAAGGGCCTGTCTGAGTCTGTCAGCACCGCTCTGGGCGACATCGAGGCCGGCGAGTGGAGCAACATCGCTGCTACCAACGGCAACTTCGGTCTGGAGGATGGCGACTATGTTGGTCTGCCCACTGCTGATGACAGCTGGAACTTCAAGACCTTCACCAAGGACGAGTACGAGGCCCTGAAGAGCAAGATCGCTTCCGGCGAGCTCGTTGTGGACAACAGCTCCGACGACGCTACCAAGCCCACCGTCAGCGAGTTCACCAAGGTCAACTACATCCAGTAATCGCTATCCCGGAATTACTCCCGTAATAGGGGCGGGGTGCTCATGCAGGGGCACCCCGCCCTTTTTGTATGCCTGTGTGGGAGAAACAGGTGGGAAATCGTGCAGACCATACAAAAGTAATACTTTTACTTGTGCTTTTTGACAAAAAATCAAAAAGCCGTGTGCAAACCGCAAAAAATCAGGTATAATGGGTTGTAGTATAGAAAAAGGTGCCGTTACGGCACGAAAGGAGAGTGAGCAGATTGGCAGAGGATTATGTGATCGAGATGCTCCACATTACCAAGGAATTCCCCGGTATCAAGGCAAACGATGATATCACCCTGCAGCTGCGCAAGGGCGAGGTACACGCCCTTCTGGGCGAGAACGGTGCAGGCAAAAGTACGCTGATGAGCGTGCTGTTCGGCCTGTATCAGCCGGAACAGGGCAAGATCCTGAAAAACGGCAAGGAGGTTGCCATCCGCAACCCCAACGATGCCAACGCACTGGGCATCGGCATGGTGCACCAGCATTTCAAGCTGGTGGAATGCTTCAGCGTGCTGGACAACATCATTCTGGGCGTGGAACCCAACAAGATGGGCTTTTTGCAGAAGGCCGAGGCACGCAAAAAGGTGATGGCGCTGAGCGAAAAGTACGGCCTGCGGGTGGACCCGGACGCACTGATCAGCGATATCTCGGTTGGTATGCAGCAGCGCGTGGAGATCCTGAAGATGCTGTACCGCGACAACGAGATCCTGATCTTTGACGAACCCACCGCTGTGCTGACCCCGCAGGAGATCGACGAACTGATGGAGATCATGCGCGGGTTCAAGAAGGAGGGCAAGTCCATCCTGTTCATCACCCATAAGCTCAACGAGATCATGGCTGTGGCCGACCGCTGCACCGTGCTGCGCAAGGGCAAATATATGGGCACGGTGGATATCAAGGACACCACCAAGGAAGAGCTTTCCCGCCGCATGGTGGGCCGTGACGTGCAGCTGCAGGTGGAAAAGCAGCCCGCACACCCCGGCGAGACCGTGCTGGACGTGGAGAACGTTACCATCCACAATGACCAGCGCAAGAAGGATGTGGTGAAGGATGTGTCCTTCAAGGTGCACGCAGGCGAGATCGTCTGTCTGGCGGGCATCGAGGGCAACGGCCAGACCGAGTTCATCTACGGCTTGACCGGCCTGAGCAAGGTGTCTAGCGGCAAGCTTACGCTGGACGGCAAGGATATCACCCACGAGAGCATCCGCCAGCGCTCCAAGGACGGCATGGGTCACATCCCGGAGGACCGCCACAAGCATGGTCTGGTGCTGGATTTCAGTCTGGAAAACAACATCGTGCTGCAGCGCTACTGGCAGCCGGAGTTCCAGAAGGGCGGCTTTATCCGTGCCGATAAGGTGCGCGAGTACTCCGACCGGCTGATCAAGCAGTACGATGTGCGCAGCGGTCAGGGCAGTCTGACCACCGTGCGCAGTATGTCCGGCGGCAACCAGCAGAAGGCCATCATTGCCCGCGAGATCGACCGCGACCCCAAGCTGCTGGTGGCAGTGCAGCCTACCCGTGGTCTGGACGTGGGTGCTATTGAGTACATCCACCGCCAGATCGTGGCCGAGCGCGATAAGGGCAAGGCCGTGCTGCTGGTCAGCTTGGAGCTGGACGAGGTGATGAACCTTTCTGACCGCATCCTTGTAATGTACGAGGGCGAGATCGTGGGCGAGTTTGACCCCAAGACCACCACCGTGCAGGAGCTGGGTCTGTATATGGCAGGCGCCCGCAAGCAGGGAAAGGAGGAGCAGTAACACATGAATAAGAAAAAACTTTCCCGCAGCGGCAGCCTGCAAAGCTCTGTTACCAGCGTGCTGGCTGCACTGCTGTGCATCCTGATTGGTTTGCTGGTGGGCTTTCTGGTGCTGGTAGCCATCAACCCCGCACACGCATGGGGCGATGGCTTTGTGCGCATCATCAAGGGCGGTTTCCACGATGCCCCCTACGGTGTGGGCAAGGAGCTTGCCAATGCCGCACCCCTGATTATGACCGGTCTGTCCGTGGCCTTTGCCTTCAAGACCGGCCTGTTCAACATCGGTGCAGCCGGTCAGTATACGCTGGGCGCTTACGGTGCGCTGTACTGCGCCATCATGCTCAAGCTACCTTGGTTCGTCTGCCTGCTGGTAGCAGCCGTGCTGGGCGGCCTGTGGGGTGCGATCCCCGGCTTTTTCAAAGCCTACTTCAACATCAACGAGGTCATTACCTCCATCATGTTCAACTGGATCGGCCTGTATCTGGTGAATGAGCTCATCTACCAGAACGGCACCGGCCCCATGTACGACGTGCGCAACACCCGTACTTTGAACCTGAGCAAGAATGCCGATTTTGCCCAGTCCCTGATCCCGGACTTCGGCCTGAACAAGCTGTTCCAGACCAATAGCACCACCATTGCCATCTTCTTGGCGGCAGCGGTGGCTGTGCTGATCTGGGTGGTGCTGAACAAGACCACCTTCGGCTACGAGCTCAAGGCCGTTGGCCTGAACAAGAACGCCGCCCGTTACGCCGGTATCAACGAGAAGAAGAACATCATCCTCTCCATGGCCATTGCCGGTGCGCTGGCAGGCTTCGGCGCAGGCCTGTTCTATCTGTCCAACGTGTCCCAGTGGAACCCGCTGAACTCCACCAGCCTGCCGGGCATGGGCTTCAACGGTATCTCGGTGGCACTGCTGGCAAGCTCCAACCCCATTGGCACCGTGTTCTCTGCGCTGTTCATCTCCCACATCTCGGTCGGCGGCTCCTTCCTGTCCACCAAGTTTTACCCCACTGAGATCTCGGATCTGATCAGCGGCATCATCATCTACCTGTGCGCATTCTCCATGCTGTTCCGCGGCAAGATCCAGAGCCTGCTGTTCCGGAATGCCGAAAAGACCAATGTGAACGCAGAGCCTGCGCCTGCCGCAGAAAAGACCAAAAAGGAGGGCAAGTAATATGCTGCTTCTGATCAAATATACCCTGCTGTACGGTATCGTGCTGATGCTGGTGGCACTGGGCGGTATGTTCAGCGAACATTCCGGCATCATCAACATTGCACTGGAGGGCATCATGGTCATCGGCGGCGTGGCCGGTGTGCTTACCCTGACCATGCTGCCTGCAAGCCTGTCGCCCTTCCTTGTGGTGCTGATCTCCATTCTGGTGGCAGCGCTGGCGGGCGTGATCTACAGCCTGCTGTTGGCCTTTGCCTCTATCAACCTGAAGGCGGACCAGACCATTGGCGGTACGGCACTGAACCTGCTGGCTACCGCCATTGCCGTGGTCATCTCCAAGTACTTCAGCGAGAGCGGCAGCGCCAAGCTGAACTATTCCAACAAGCCCTTCCTGTTCAGCATCGGCGGGCTGGAACTCAGCGTGTTCGTGCCGTTGGGGCTGATCTTGCTGGTGGTCAGCTACATCGTGCTGTATAAGACCCGCTTCGGCCTGCGTCTGCGTGCCTGCGGCGAGCACCCGCAGGCTGCGGACTCGGTGGGCATCAACGTTTACAAGATGCGCTACGCCGGTGTCATCCTTTCCGGTGCGCTGGGCGCCGTCGGCGGTCTGGCGTATATCGTGCCCCCGGTGCAGACCTGGAACTTTGAAGTCGGCGTGGCCGGTGCAGGCTTTCTGGCACTGGCAGTTATGATCTTTGGCCAGTGGAAGCCTTTCCACATCTTTGGCGCGGCCATGTTCTTTGCCGTGTTCAAGAGCCTTGCCAATATTGCAGACTCTACCTTCCTTGCGCAGCTGCACTGGTCCAGCAACATCTATAATATGATGCCCTTTGTGGCCTCCATGGTCATTCTGGCCTTCACCTCCAAGAACAGCATGGCACCCAAGGCCGAGGGTATCCCCTACGATAAGGGCTCCCGCTAAGCGTATTCGCTAAAAATCTGTAAAACGAAGGCATCCGCAGCCATCCATGTGCTACGGATGCCTTTTTTGTACGGGGCAGGGCATATTTTGTCCATATATTTGCCGGCAGAAAATGGCATTTTTACTTGTAAAATACAACAAGATGTGCTATCATTATAAAACGAATGTGTATCTATAGGAACCCGGTGTACATTTCTTGCACTGCGGAAAACAAGAAAGGTGAGTTTCGCTATTATGGACGAAAAAGCAACTATGGGACAGTCGCTCCGGAACATGGAGGACGAAGAGACCATTGATCTGATGGAACTGGCCCGCCTGCTGTGGGCGCATGCTGTGCAGATCGTGGCAGCAGCTGTTGCGGCAGCGCTGATTTGCCTGCTGGTGTGCGTGTTTGCGCTTACACCCAAGTATCAGGCTTCTATCAATATGATCGTGAATACCCGGCAGGATAACTCCTCCACCTTTACCAGTGATAACTTCAATTCTGCTAAGAACCTGATCAGCACCTATGCGGTCATCATCAAGGGCAACACCGTGCTGAACGAGGTGATCGACAAACTGGATCTGGATATGACCTACACCGAGTTGTATAAGATGGTGGATGTTGCCGATGTGGACTCTACCCAGATCATGCAGATCACGGTCACCGATACCGATGCAGAGCGCGCAGGCGAGATCGCACAGACCATTGCCGACATCGTGCCCGATGTGCTGGTGGAAAAGGTGGAAGCCGGTTCCTGCAAGGCGGTGAGCGATGTGATCATCGATCCCAACAAGGTGTTCCCCCAGACCAAGAAGTACGTTGTGCTGGCCGGTCTGCTGGGCGCTGTGGTGGTGTGCGGCGTGCTGGTGCTGGCACACCTGCTGCACGATACCATTGTGGATGACGAAGATGTTCAGAAGAAGCTCGGCCTGCCCGTGCTGGGCCTGATCCCGGAGGTGTAAGACGATGTGGAATCTGTTTAACAAAAAGAACAAAACTGACGGCGAGCACCGTACCCTGCAGATGATCACCGATAAGGGGATGCCCTTTGGCTATGTGGAGGCCTACAAGTCTCTGCGCACCAATCTGGACTTTATGGCGGGCTCCATGGACGTGCACACGCTGGTCATCACCAGTACCGTGCCGGAAGAGTCCAAGAGTAACGTGGCGGTCAATCTGGCGCTGACGCTGGCCGAAAGCGGCAAAAAGGTGGCTCTGGTGGACTGCGACCTGCGCAAGCCGGTGCTGCACCGCTATCTGAAGGCCGGTCACAACGTAAAGGGCGTTTCCAACGTGCTGTCCAACCAGTGCACGCTGGACGAGGCACTGCACGAACTGAAGGAAATGAACCTGACCTTCCTGCCCGCCGGTACCCCGCCGCCGAACCCCTCTGAGATGCTGAGCCAGCCGCAGATGCAGGCTATGGTGGATACTCTGCGCCAGAAGTTCGATTTTGTCATCCTTGATGCGCCTCCGGTGTCGGTGGTCACCGATGCAGCCGTCATTGGCCGCTATGTGGACGGCGCGGTTTTCGTTGTGCGCTCGGACTACGCCCCCGCCGATGCGGTGCGCGGCGCAGTGAAAAAGCTGCAGGATGCCGGTGTCCGGGTGCTGGGCAGCGTGCTGACCCGCTACGACATGAAGAAGGCACTCAAGGGCTCCAGCTACGCATACAGCTATGCCTACAATTACAACTATGCCTACGAAAAACAGAAGGCTGATGTTACTGAATAAGGAAGCACTGCTATGACCGATCTGCATTGTCACATTCTGCCCGGCATGGATGACGGCGCAAAGGATACAGCAGTCTCGCTGGAGCTGCTGCGCAGGGAATACGAGGACGGTGTGCGGAATATCGCCTTCACCAGCCACTTCAACAGCGAGCGTACCACAGTGGAAGCCTTTACGGTAAAGCGGCAGGCTGCCTTTGAACAGCTGACCGCAGCGCTGGAGGGACAGCCCATGCAGTTTGATTTCAAACTGGGGGCAGAGGTATTCTTCTCTCCCGGCCTGTGCGAACTGGACACCCGGGCGCTGTGCATGGGGGACACCGCTTATCTGCTGCTGGAATTCCCCACCACCCACAAGCCGCATTTTATCCGGCAGACCCTGTACAATCTGCAGCAGCAGGGCATCGTGCCGCTGATTGCGCATATCGAGCGCTACCCCTATGTGCTGGAGGATCCCACCCTGCTGTACGACTGGGTAGCCGCCGGTGCCTATGCGCAGATCAACGCAGGAGCACTGCTGGAGCCTAAGCTCTGCAAAAAGTTGTGTAAGTTCATCCAGTGGGGATTGGTTCATGTCATCTCCACCGACACCCATTCCCCGGACAAGCGCCCGCCCCGCATGGCACAGGGAGTGCAGCAGCTGGAAAAGCTGCTGGGCAAGGAAACTGCTGCCCGCATCGTGCGCAACGGCGATGAACTGTTCCACGATCAGGAACTGGACGCTGTGACCCTGCATCAGCCCAAAAAGTTTTTGGGCATGTGGGTCTGATCCTAAAGTAAGGAGAAAACTGCCCGGGCAGAGAATTGCTCTGCCCGGGCAGCGGATTTCAGTATGAAGAAAAATAAGGTCCTGAAAATCGTGTTGATCGTGCTGGGCGCGCTGGTGGCTCTGCTGGCAGCAGCTGTTCTTGGCGTGCTGTTCTACCTCCACAGTATGGCAGCCGGTATTCCTGAAACCCTGCCGGATGCCCCGGCGGACAGCACACAGGTCACCCTGACGGATGATGAGATCGATAAGCTGCTCAGCGGTGAGATCACGCTGGAGGAACTGGCAGATGAAGCCGCCGCGTCCGGCAGCGGGGAACAGGAGGCATCCGCCAGCGCTCCGCAGCAGGAGACAGGTGCGGCTTCCTCCCCGGCGAATTCTGATACTTCTCCGGCGGCATCTGCCTCCCGGACGGAGAGCAGCAGTACAGCGTCCTCCAGCAAGCAGGAGACTGCCGGTACAGCCAATTCCGGTACAGAAAAACCGGCGTCCTCCTCCGGCAAACAGGAGGCCGGCTACGAGGCCGAGGTCAAGGCACTGCTGCGGCAGCTGTACAGCGTCAAGGCACGCGCCGAGGCAGAGCTGAACAGCTGCATTGCCGGAGCAAAGGCAGAGTTCAAATCGCTGCCGGAGTCTCAGCAGACACAGGCGCGCAAGATATCCATCGTGCTGGCCAGAAGCGGCAGACTGTACGCGATGCAGGCCTCCTATGATAAGGAAGTGGAGAGCATCGTCAGCCAGATGCGCGCCGTGCTGACCGCCAACGGCCAGAGCACCGCATTGGCGGATCAGGCCATGGCCTCCTATAAGGCACAGAAGAGCGCCATGTACTCCCGGCTGACCGCAAAACTGTACTCCTGACCCGCAAAACGACCCATGACCACCCGCAGCACATCTCCCGGGCACTGACTGTGCCGGAAAGGGGCTGCGGGTGGCTTTGTTTTGCCTTTTTGCTGTAATATGGAGAAAAATGCCAAGGACATGGAGGGATGACTCTGCGGCAGAGACGCTGCCTTTTACGCCGACAGGGGAGGGCGGATTGTACGCGCCAACGGAACAATCCCCCAAAAGGCCGGAAAAGTAGCACTTTTACCTACTAATATACAGGAAATTTGTATAAAGTATAAGATTTCACTCATGCTTTGCTATAATGAAGTGAATTCTTTTCATGTAAATTGACAAAAATCGTGGTTATCCTTATAATAGATAGAGTGTTTCTCGGGTATGGACGATGGTGTTTGTGCAACCGCAAGATGCCATCGTTTTATTATTCGCTTTTCTGTCCGCGTGCCAAGGACAGACGTCCGCTATGTGTGAGGCTGGCGGACTGCGGGAAAGTGTGGCTCGGCCTGAGAGCAAAAACAGTAATTCATTGATAGGATTGGAGTGGCATCAAACGATGGCAAAGTACATCATCAAGCGTGTCGCAATGGGTATCTTCAGTATCTTCATTGTGGCCACGGTTACCTTTTTTGTCATGAACCTGGTCCCCGGTGGCCCGTTCGTGGCAGAAAAGTCCATCAGTGCCGCTGCTCAGCAGGCTCTGGCCGAAAAGTATGGCCTTGATAAGCCGCTGAGTGTGCAGTACGTCAACTACATGAAGAGCCTTCTGCACGGCGATCTGGGTCTGAGCCTGCGTCAGCGCGGACGTACCGTGAACCAGATCATTGCCAGCAAGCTGCCGGTGTCCTGCCGTCTGGCAGGCATTGCCGTGGTTGTGGCTCTGTGCGTGGGCATCCCGCTGGGCTGCATTTCCGCTTACAACCGCGGTAAGTGGCTGGATAACGTTATTATCGTGTTTGCAACCTGTGGCATCGCGATCCCCAGCTTTATTTCCAGCGTGCTGCTATTGTACCAGTTTGGTATGAAAATGAAGGTGCTGCCCACCGTTGGCTTGAACAGCGCCGCCGCCTATATCATGCCGGTCACCGCACTGGCCATCTATCCCTCGGCTTATATCACCCGTCTGATGCGCTCCAGCCTGCTGGACGTTATGGGTCAGGACTATATGCGCACTGCCCGCGCAAAGGGCGTGTCCCAGTTCATGATCCTGTTCAAGCACGCACTGCGCAACGCCATTCTGCCTGTCATCACCTACGTCGGCCCCATGCTGGCCAGCCTGATGACCGGTTCTTTCGTGGTGGAAAAAATCTTCTCCGTGCCCGGTCTGGGCCGCGACTTCGTGTCTGCAATCACCAACCGTGACTACACCATGATCATGGGCACCACCATCCTGCTGTCCAGCATGGTCATCATTGCAAACGTGGTCGTGGATATCCTTTATAAAATCATCGACCCGCGCATCAAGCTGCAGTAAGAGAAAGGAGCGATTTTCATGGAAAACATTAAAAAGAATCCGCTCAGCCTGCAGCTCAACGCGGAGGATTTTCTGCCCGCCAGCAATGAGGAAAAGCAGAGCCTGGTGGTCATGCGCGAAAGCGTCAACTTCTGGAAGGATGGTATCCGCCGCCTGAAGAAGAACAAGATCGCCATGGTCAGCTTTGTGTTCATCATTGCCATTGCCATCTTTGCCTACCTGCTGCCCGCCGTCTGGCCTTACAGCTACTCCGAGCAGATGAAAGGTAGCAACAACCTGAAGCCCTTTGAGTACTCTGCTTCCGAGCAGGCACGTATTGATGCAGGCGAAAAGGTGTTCCCGCACATTCTGGGCACCGACCGCATGGGACGTGACTTCGCTGTGCGTATCATGATGGGCACCCGCGTCAGCTTGTCTGTCGGTCTGATCGCTTCTGTGCTGGTGCTGATCATCGGCGCCACCTATGGTGCGGTTGCGGCTTTTGCCGGCGGCTGGGTGGACAATATCATGATGCGTATTACAGATATTCTGTACACCATCCCCGATATTCTGCTGATCATCCTGCTGGGCATGGCCCTGAAAGATCCGCTGGATGCACTGGCTACCAAGCCCGGCTTCAAGTGGATGCAGACCCTTGGCCCCAACATGATCTCCATCTTCATCATCTTTGCTCTGCTGTACTGGGTCGGCATGGCGCGTATCGTCCGCAGCCAGATCCTGATCCTGAAGGAGAGCGAGTACGTTACCGCTGCCCGCGCACTGGGCGCTTCCAGTGGCCGTATCATCAAAAAGCATCTGCTCACCAACTGCATCGGCACCCTGATCGTTACCACCACCCTGCAGATCCCGGCCTCCATCTTCACCGAGAGCTACCTGAGCTTCATCGGTCTGGGTGTTGCAGCCCCGCTGCCTTCTCTGGGTTCTCTGGCTACCGATGCCGTCAAGGGCATGAACACCTACCCCCATCTGCTGATCGCCCCCGCACTGATGATCAGCGTGATGATCCTTGTGTTCAACCTGTTCGGCGATGGCCTGCGCGATGCCTTTGACCCGAAGCTGAAGAATTGATGAGGTGAACAGAAATGAGCGAGAAAATTCTTGATATCAAAGATGAACGCCTTTCTTTCTTCACCCCTGCGGGCGAAGTAAAGGCACTGAACGGCGTTTCCTTTACCATGAATCAGGGCGATGTTCTGGGCGTTGTGGGCGAGTCCGGCTCCGGTAAGTCGGTCACCGCTTACTCCGTTATGGGCCTGACCGCTTATCCCGGCAAGCTGGTGGGCGGCAAGGTGTGGTTCAACGGCCACGAGATCGAGAACATGAAGGAAAAGGACTTCCGCAAAATCCGCGGCAACGAGGTCTCCATCATCTTCCAGGACCCCATGACCAGCCTGAACCCGGTGTACACCATCGGCAACCAGATCGTGGAGGTCATCCGCCTGCACACCGATAAGAACAAGGCCGATGCATGGGCACGTGCCAAGGAGCTGCTGGAGCTGGTTGGCATCAATGAGCCCGAGAAGCGTCTGAAGCAGTACCCCCACGAGCTGTCCGGCGGTATGCGCCAGCGCGTGATGATCGCCATTGCACTGGCCTGTGAGCCTAAGCTGCTGATCGCCGATGAGCCCACCACCGCACTGGATGTGACCATTCAGGCACAGATCCTTGAGCTGATGCAGGATCTGCGCAAGAAGCTGGGCATGAGCATCATCATGATCACCCACGATCTGGGCGTTGTGGCTTCCATGTGCGAGAAGATCGCCGTCATGTACGCCGGCCACATCGTGGAGTACGGCACCACCGACGAGATCTTCTATCAGCCGGGTCACGAGTACACCAAGGGTCTGATCAACTCCATCCCCAAGCTGAACACCGCAGAGCACGAGCGCCTTGTGCCCATCGAGGGCACCCCTGTGGACCTGCTGAATCCGCCGGCCGGCTGCCCCTTTGCGCCCCGCTGCAAGAACTGCATGAAGATCTGTCTGAGCAAGATGCCCCCGCGCACCGAGCTCAGCGATACCCACTATACCTACTGCTGGCTGCAGCAGAAGGCTGCATTTGAGAAAGGGGAAAAGGCAGAATGAGTGAACACAAGACGTTGGTTGAAGTCCAGCACCTGCAGCAGTATTTCCCCGCCGGCGGTGTGGGCAAGAACCGCAAGTATGTTCAGGCTGTGGATGACGTAAGCTTTGCCATCCGCAAGGGCGAGACCCTTGGTTTGGTGGGCGAGTCCGGCTGTGGCAAGACCACTACCGGCCGCACCCTGCTGCGCCTGTACGAGCCTACCGGCGGCAAGATCTACTATGACGGCAACCTGCTGTTTGATAAGGAAAACAAGATCGCAGTGGATATGCTGCCCTACCGCCGCCGGATGCAGATTGTTTTTCAGGATCCCTACGCAAGTCTGGATCCCCGCATGACCATCGGCGACATCGTGGGCGAGGGCATTGATATCCATCATCTGGCTGAGAACGAAAAGGACCGCCACGATAAGATCATCGCCCTGCTGGAGCGCGTTGGCCTGAACAGCGAGCACGCAAACCGCTACTGCCACGAGTTCTCCGGCGGTCAGCGTCAGCGCGTGGGCATTGCCCGTGCACTGGCTGTGAACCCCGAGTTCATCGTTTGTGACGAGCCTGTTTCCGCACTGGACGTTTCCATTCAGGCACAGGTCGTCAATATGTTCGAGGATCTGCAGCAGGAGATGGGTCTGACCTACCTGTTCATCGCCCATGACCTGAGCGTTGTCAAGCACATCTCCAACCGCATCGGCGTCATGTATCTGGGCAAGATGGTGGAGCTGGCCGACAGCTACGAGCTGATCACTCACAGCATCCACCCCTACACCCGCAGCCTGATCTCCGCAATTCCGGTGGCAGACCCCATTACGGCCCGCCAGTCCAAGCGTATCGTGCTGCAGGGCGATGTGCCCAGCCCCCTGAACCCGCCGTCCGGCTGCCGTTTCCGCACCCGCTGCCCCTATGCAGACGAGCAGTGCGCAAACGAGGTGCCCGAGTTCAAGGAGGTCTCCACCGGCCACTGGGCAGCCTGCCATCACCTTGACCGGGTGAAGTGAGAACACTTTACTCTAGTAAAAGATGAAAACAATTCAACTGTGCGCTGAAATGTTGTCACAAAATGGTTACAGTCTTGCAAAGAGGCTTGTAACCAAAGTGTAAACGCATTATAATCATTCGTGTTCCTCCTGTGTACATTTGCACCGGATCGAATATAGAGGCGGCTGGGGGAACCTGGCACACTCAAATTTGATATAAGGGAAGGATATTATTATGAAACGCATTTCTCGTCGTAATTTCCTCAAGGTTGCAGGCGTGGGTGCCGCTGCTCTGGGTCTGGCAGCCTGTGGCGGCAGCAAGTCCGGTTCTACCGCAACCTCCGGTTCTGCTTCTTCCGCTGCTGGTTCTTCTACCGGCAGTGTCAACACCGCTGGCTTCACCGTCCAGTACGGCCCCAACCCCGAGACTCTGGATCCCTCTTTGAACAGCGCTGTTGATGGCGCCAACACCATCATCACCATCTTCGAGCCCCTGCTGATCATCAACGAGAACAACGAAGTTATTGGTGGCCAGGCTGAGAGCTGGGAAGCAAGCGAGGACGGCCTGACTTGGACCTTCACCATGCGTGACGGCCTGAAGTGGAGCGATGGCACCGACCTGACCGCTAAGGACTTTGAGTACACCTTCAAGCGTATGGTCAACCCCGACACCGCAGCTCCCTACGCGGAGACCTGCCTGGGCATGATCGACGGCTTTGAAGAAGCTGCCGGTTTCCCCGATGCAGACGGCAACCCCACCGTGGAGCCCAACCTCGATGCTCTGAACGTCAAGGCAAGCGACGACGGCAAGACCCTGACCATCGTGCTGTCCTACCCCTGCTCCTACTTCGACAAGATGGCCGCATTCGCATCCATGAGCCCTGTGCAGCAGGCTACCGTTGAGGCCAACGGCGATGCATGGTGCACCTCCGCTGAGACCTTCGTCTCCAACGGCCCCTACATGATCACCGAGTGGACTCCCTCCGAGCGTATCGTTCTGACCAAGAACCCCAACTACGTTGGCGGCTGGGATAGCTCCAAGATCGTTTCCGACAGCATCACCCTGCTGTTGCTGGAGGACTCTTCTGCTTCCTACGCTGCTTACAACAGCGGCGAGGCTGTCCTGATCAAGGACGTGCCCACCGACGAGATCCCCAGCCTGACCAAGGCAGAGGACGGCGGCGACTTCTATGTTGACACCATTCTGGGCACCTACTACGTCAGCCTGAACCTGCAGCACGATGCCTTCAAGGATGCCAAGGTCCGCAAGGCTCTGGCTCTGGCCATCGACCGCGACTATGTTGGCAACACCATCATGCAGGGCACCTACTCTGCTGCATCCAACTTGGTTGGCCCCGGCATCGTGGACGAGCAGGGCTACTTCTACGACAACGCGAACGGCGGTTCTCCCTACATTGCTGATGACTACGAGGCAAATATGGCCGAGGCTAAAAAGCTGCTGGAGGACGCTGGCTACCCCAATGGCGAGGGCTTCCCCACCATCGAGTACAGCACCAACGATTCCGGCTACCATGTGCCTCTGGCAGAGTACCTGCAGCAGACTTGGGGCGATCTGGGCATCACTTTGAGCATCAGCAAGATGGAGTGGTCTGCCTTCACCGCTGCTCGCCGTGCCGGCGAGTACGATGTTGCCCGTAACGGCTGGGTCATGGACTACAACGATCCTTCCAACATGATCGAGCTGTTCTGCACCGACAACGGCAACAATGATGGTAAGTACTCCAACCCTGACTTCGATGCTGCTATGGAGGCTTCCAAGGTTGCTGATCCTGCCGAGCACTTTGCGCAGCTGCATAAGGCTGAGGACATCCTGATGGAGGATATGGGCTGCATCCCCGTTGCTTACTACAACGACTTCTGGCTGCAGAGCTCTTCTCTGAAGGGCGTCTGGCACAGCCCCTACGGCTACTGGTACTTCCAGTACGGCTACATCGAGGAGTGATTTCCTCCCTGTGCTGTGCAGTGTAAGCTGAACCGTAAACTATAAGCACTAAGCACCCCGCTGACCGGAAACGGTTGGCGGGGTGCTTTTTTGCTGTTATTTTGTAAAAAAGACGAGTGCTCGGTTTTGCCGAGCACTCGTCTTTTATATGTAAACCAGATTGAAAAGGTACCAGCTTACACCGCAGCCATAGCAGCCAGAACGCTCTGCCAGCTCTTGCTGCGTGCAGCAGGCACCGGGGCGGGGCGGGTACGCCGTGCAGCAGGAGCACTATGACCGGTCGCAGAGGATACCGTCAGGGCAGGGGAGGGGCAGAAGAACACAGTGTCCTTTGCCAGCCACTGCGCAGCCAGTGCAGCGGCCTGCGGGTCAGACTGGAGGGCGCGGCGCTCGTTCCCGGCCAGAAAATCAGCCAGCCAGTACAAAATGGCAGCAAGCGGCAGGCAGGGGGAAGCGTCCTGATTCCAGTAGCTCCAGCGTGCACCGCAGCCAAGGTGACTTTCCACTGTGATCTGTGCACCGGTGCGGGCATTCTGCGGGATGGAGCCAACATAGTTGGTCCCGGCGCGCTGCCCCAGCTCCTCAATAAGGCGCTGGGTGCGGGCAGCATCCAGCCGATCCTCCCGGCAGTAGGCGCGGAAGTCGGTCTGGCTCAGCAGGCTGTCGGCGCTGGACGGAAAACGCCCGGTCAGCTGCCCATCCGCATTGTGGCACAGTTGCCAGCCTTTGCGGAACAGCTGGAAATTCAGGCAGCGCCGCCCCATGGTGGAGTAGCACACAAGGGCGCTTTGCTCCCCGGGCAGCTGTTTTACTTCAAGATAGGCATCGTTGCCGCAGGTATCCTGCAAACGGACGGTAAGCAGCAACTGTGCACCGACGTGCTGGGTGGACATGGCGTTGTGCATGGCGTCAAAATAACGGGAAGCGTCCATGATTGATCTCCTTCCTATAGCAATTCAACTTTTTAATGCAACAGCAACAACGTTGAATTGCATATCGCAAATATGCTGTTTGAATGTTGCACTAATTTCTTGCCTTACGACAAAAGCAAACAGCGAAACGTTGTAAAAGCGCCAGCCGGGTGATCGGGCCGTCAGGCTGCATAAAACTTCTCTGAACGTAGTATAGCATACTTTTGGATGAAAAACAACTGTAAGTTTTTCAAAACAACAAATTTTTGCAAAAATCTACAGCGCATTGCAAACAAAAGTTCAAAGTATGGTTGTGCACTGAGATGTGCGGTTGTAAAAAATGACCCCTGCGGGAGATGCCGGCTAAGGCCGGAACTGCTCCCACAGGGGTCGTTTTGTTTTTTCAGTCGCCAAGTTCCCGGATCTCGTTCTGGATCAGCCGTCCGGCAGCGCGGGCAAGCTGATCCATGCCGCGGATGCGTGCCATATTTTTGCCGTAGATCTGCGCGGCGGCACCGGCGCTGCTGTCCTCGCCCATAAAAACGGCAGACACCCGCACGCCCTGCCGCTGTAAGGTGCGCACCTGTGCGGCGGTATCGGCTACACCGGCGGCGTCCTCGTAGGCGCAGCCCAGCGGGTTCTCCGCTGTGGGTGGGATGCGGCGGCTGTCGTTGGGGCTGGCATCGGTCAGCAGGATCATCAGGTGGCGCGGGGCGGGGCCGGGGGCGTACCGGATCAGGTCGCCCGCTGCCCGCAGCGCCAGACCGTCCCGGTTCCAGCCCGAGGCAAAATAGCGGAAGATGTTCTGCCGGTTCTTGTCCGCAAAACCTTTCAGTACCCGCAGTACCGTGTAGCCCCGCAGGCTGCTAAAGGCGCTTACTCGCACCGGAATACCGCAGTTGGCCAAGCTTTCGGCCAGAATGACACCCTGCGCCGCAATCACCTCCTGACAGTGCAGGCGGGAGGCGGAGGCGTCCAGCAGCAGATCTACCGTAAAGGCGGGGCAGTTTTCCTCCTCCGGGCACAAAAACACCCGGTTATCGTTCAGATAAGGGGCGCGCCACACCCGCCCGGCGCACAGGTTGCCGCTGCGTGCCACCCGCTGGTCGGGCTGCTGATGCACCAGAATACAGTTGCGGATCTGTTCGGTAAGGCGCAGCACCACGCTGCGGTGTAGCTCCTGATTTTTTGCATAGTAGGCGCGGTTGCGTTCGGCCTGCAATTCGGCTTGCTGCGCCAGCTGCCGCGCTTCCGGGGTGGGTGCCTGCGCCGGGCTGGGTACACCGGCGCTGAACCACAAGTGACAGCCCAAATGCACCCCGGTGCACAGCTCCTGCTCGGCCTTGCGCAGCTGTTCCGGCGGGTAGAAGCAACGCCCGAAGCAGCTTTCAATATAGGCACGGTCCTGCGCGGCGCGCTGCTTCAGGGTGATGTTTGCCCGGCGCTTGTCCACCGCCAGCCCGCTGCCTGTGGCATCTACCGCACCGGAATGCTCCACCGTCACCCGGTCGGTTTTGATCATCTGGGTGGGCATGGTTTTGGTGGCAAGCTTTGCCCAAAAGCCTTGCAGCCGCAGATGCAGCGCGGGCTTCTGGTGCACCTTGCCGTCAAACAGGGCGAATTTTGCAAACAGCGCCAGCAGGTCGTTTTTGAGCTGTGCTGGTTCCGGTACGGTCTCCGGTTCCAGCGCGGCAGCAAGGCTGCTCTCGTAAGGGGTCATGACCGGGGCGGTGCGTCCCAGAACTTTGCGCCAGCGCGCAGCCTGCATGGTGTACACCAGCTGGTTTTTCGCCATCCACTCCTGCCGCGAAAGCTTGTACTGGATGGCAAAAAAGTAGTCCGCGTGGGCAAACCGCAGCGCCTCCAGCACCGGGCGGCGGGGCAGCTCCAGCCGGTATGCGGCGTTCTCTAAGTACAGCCACGCCATATCGTCCAGCATGGGCTGGCGTGTGTCGCCCTCCCAAGCGGAAAAGATGTCCCGAATCAGCGCGTCACCGTAGTATTTGTGCACCAGCCCTACGATGCAGTTCATGTAAAAATCAATGGTGCCGTCCGTGTTGCGGGCCAGAAACAGCGGCTCAAAGCCGTAGGCTCCGGCAGCGGCCCAGACCTGATTGGCCGCACGCCGCTCCTGCGCGGTGTAGCTTTGGGCGTCCATCAGGCAAACAGCTTTCCGGCATCCAGCTTGGCCGGGATGCGCGCGGCGATCACGTCCCGGATCAGCCCCTGCTCGTAGGAGTCAAAGGCCTTGTTGGTGATGCCCATATCCAGCGCCGCCCCGGCCGGGATGCCCCGCCGAATCAGCCGCAGCGCGTCCAGCATACCGCGCAGATCCAGCGCTTTGGTGGAAATCTCGGCACTGTCGCACTTTTTCTGCAGGTCCAGAAACAGCAGTGCAAACTGGTGCACATATTTTGCCGAAAGATCCGGGAACTGCGCCCGCAGCAGCTTTTCCAGATTATCTTGGGTGATGGTGGGCATCTGCACCACTGCAAAGCGGGAGGTAAGCGCCTCGTTCAGCTCCCGGGTGCCCGCGTAGCCGTAGTTCATGGTGGCAATAAAGCGGGTCTCCTCGGCCAGCGGGATGCGGTCGTAACCGGGTACGTCGATGGCGCGGCGAAAGTCCAGCACCGCGTGCAGCACCGCCAGCGCCTCGTTTTTGGCCATGTTGATCTCGTCCAGCACGCCAAAGCCGCCGCACTGTGCGCAGCGGTACACCGGCCCGGGACGGAACACTACCTGCCCGCCCGCAAAGGTATCCATGCCGATGAGGGAGGCGGCATCCATGTTTACATGAAAGGAGATGTCCCATGCGGGGCGGCCAAAGGCGGCGGCAAGGTTTTCTGCCAGCACGTTTTTGCCGGTGGCTTTGCCGCCGGCCAGCAGCAGGTTTTCGCCGCAGAGGATGGCCGCCAGCGCCTGTTCCCACACCTCTTTGCCGTAGTAGGTAAAGGCAGGGGCGGGGATGCGCGGGCGCAGCGCCTCGCTGAGCGGATGGGCGGCGCGGTATTCCTGCACCGCCGTAAGCAGGGCGGGATCCACCCCTTCCTGCCGTAAGGTATCCAGAATATCCGACATTTGTACAAACACCTCGATCTCTGACCGGGCGGGAATAAACTGCCCGGTTTCACGCTTATCATAGCACAATCGCGGGCATTTGTGTAGAGGGTGTGCGGGGCAAAAACGCAAAGAGGGGCAGCCCCAAATCGGGCTGCCCCTCTTCACATGAAAAAGAAGAAAAGAAGAAACGCTTAGAGTATGTCGGAGAACTGCGCTTTATCAGGCATTCTCCAGACCGGCCATCTGCTTGACAGCCTTCATGGCGTAGGTCAGGGTACGACCCATAGCCACACCGGCCATCAGGCAGGGGTAGTTGTTGGCAAAGAAGCTGCCGGACATATCACCGGTGATGTACAGACCCTCCATGGGCTGGTTGTTGGTGTCCAGAGCCTGACCCTTTTCGTTGATGGCGATGCCCTGCTCGGTGGTCAGCAGAGAGGCACCCAGCCAGCAGCCGTAGAAGGGAGCAGTGCGGATGGCGCTCAGACGGTAAGCGGGCTTGCCGAAGTCCTCGTCGTTCTGCTTATCGTACAGCTCGTTGTAGCGCTCCACGGTGGCAAGGAAGGTGTCCTTTGCCGCACCGGTAAAGCCCATCTTGTCGGCCAGCTCCTCGAGGGTATCGGCCTTGAAAAAGCAGCCCTCCTTCTCGCCGTTCTCGACCTGCTGAGCAAAGTAGTCCTCGCCGAGGTTGCGGGTCTGGGCAGAGCAGCCGATGGTGTGGAAGCGCTTTGCATCCTCGATGAAGTTTGCATCGCTGATCTGGGCGTAAACGCGGCCCGGCTGGTGGGCAGCGGCGTAGACGATATCGTTGTAGGGACTGCTCTCGTTGGCAAAGCGCTCGCCGTTGCGGTTCACCTTCAGGAAAGGCTGGGTGCCGGGGTTGAACTGGCGGATCTTGCCCGGGAAGGCCTTGCCGCCAAAGGCGGAGTCGCTGTCCACATAACCGCCGTCCACACCGGGTGCAACGATGCCGCGGTCAAACAGCATGGGAGCGGCTTCCTTGTCCAGATTAGCGCCTGCCCACACTGCTGCACGGATGCCATAGCCCTTGTCGGCGGGGGAGTAGGAGCAGGCGGTGGTCACGCTGGTGCCCAGCGGGTCCAGCTGCTCCATCATGTAAGGGTTGCCGGGAAAGCCGCCGCAGGCCAGCAGCACGCCCTGATTGGCGTTGTAACGGATGAAATGGTCATCCTCGGTGCTCTGGGCGATGATACCGGTAATGCGGCCATCGCTGTTCTTTTCCAGCTTGGCCAGACTGGTCTTGAAGTCCACATCGTAGCCCAGCTCTTGGATGTACTGCAGCAGCAGCTCATTGCGAGCCAGACCGGACTCGCGCTCGCTGGCCATGTAGTTGTGCTCCTGCACAGGATAGAGGTAGTCGGTGTTGTGCTCGGCATTCTCTGCGGGCCATGCAGCCTCGCTGCCGGAGGTGAAATCGCACACCCAGCCGTACTTATCCTCCAGAATGCTGCGCATGAAGTCGTGCATAGCGGCAGACTCGTTGATCCAGGTCTTGACAACGCGCTGGTCGCACTTGCCGGAGGCATAGCGGGAGATCTCGCTCAGCAGCTTTGCCTTATCGGTGGCGGGTTCGCCAGCCTCCTTAGCGGCAGCAGAATCAACAGCGCCGTACCAGTGACGGGTGTCCTGCACGTTGGCGTTCTGCTCGATAACACGGAAGTTCAGGCCGTTGGCAGCCGCATAGGCGGCAGCGAACATACCGCCGTTGCCAGCGCCCACGATCAGGATATCGGTGTCCACGGTCTCGGTGATGGCAGCCTCGTCGATGTCAGGCTCTTTGCCCAGCCAGTCGTTCTCATCGCCGGTGGGCAGCTGCACGCTGGAGACCACGGCCTCGCCCTTAGCCTGTGCGTAGCAGCTCTTGGCAGCCTTCATCACGGCGTCGGAGGTGATGGTAGAACCGGAAACACCGTCGATCTCGGCAGAACCAGCAGCCAGCAGCTGCTCGCGCAGCTCATCGGCAGCGGCAGCGCCGAAGGAAGCGGTCTCGCCGGAGGTATCCACCACCACGTCGGTGACAGCGCTGTCGGAGAAGGTCATAGTGACCTTGACGGTGGAGGAAATACCCTCGGCAGTGCCCTCGTAGGTGCCGGGGATGTACTGACCGGCAGCACCGGAAGTGGAGGCAGAACCGGAAGCGGAATTGCAGGCAGCCAGAGCACCGGCGGTCACACCGCTCATGGCGGCGGCAGCGGCGATCTTGATAAAGCCCTTACGGGAAATCTTGTTCATAGGTACGCTCTCTTTCTTTTTGTTCTTCTTTGTGTTCCTTCTTATCGTGCAGCAAAGTAAAAGACACTTTGCTGAATTCTTAACAATTGTAGCGTAGAAGGACACTATTTACAATTCAAGTTTGGAATATTATAATTTAGGATAACCTAATGTATTGCAGGAGGAAGAAAAGCATGAACGAGAGCGCACTGGAAGGCTTTGTAAAGATCGTGGAACTGAACAGCTTTTCTGCGGCGGCAGAGGCACTGTATCTTTCCCAGTCGGCACTTTCGCAGCAGATCCGCACGCTGGAAGGGCAGCTGCAGTTCGAGCTGTTCCAGCACGTGCCCCGCCGGGTGGTGCTGACCCCGGCGGGACAGGATTTTTACCCCAAGGCAAAGCAGCTGGTGGCTCTGTATCAGCAGGCGTTGCGCCACGCCCGCGCGGTGCAACAGCAGGAAAAACCGCCGGAACGGCATCTGGTGATTGCAGGCTGCCATGAGGCAATGCGGATGTTCGCATACGACTTGTTTTCCCTGACAAGTGACTTGTGCCTGCAGTATACCTCCATTCTGGGGTGGTGTGCCAACCGCAGCGAGGTCTGGCGCAGCCTGAAAAAAGGGGAGATGGATCTTTCCTTCCAGCTGGAAAGTGCAGAGTTCTACGCGCAGGGGCTTACCTTTGTGCCGCTGTTCTATATGCCAGAACTTTGCATCCCCATCCACCCGCCCGCTGATATGCCGGTGGGCAGATTGACCTTGGAACAGGCATTGCAATATCGCTGGCTACCCATCAAGGAGATGTACCAGACTGTCTACGAAACAAGCCTGCTGCAGGAGGGAATGGACCGAGGGGTGGAGTTTACGCCGGTGGGCGGTATCCGCAGTGCGGCCTACGGCGACCCGGCACTCAAGATGGTCCCGGCGGTCTATTACCGCAGGCCGGACCTCAGTTTTGTGCGGGTACTGGACTGGGGCAGGGGACACCGCTTCGGCGTTGTGCTGGGGCAAAAGCGCGAGGATCCGGTAGTAATGGCCTACGTCCGCGCCTTGCAGCAACAGCTGCCGTCCCTCTCGGAAAAGCTGTTCGGCCTGAAGCTGGAACCGGTGGAGGAATCATAAAGAAAAGACGAAAACCCTCTCAGGCACCGACAGATGTAGAAAAGCTCCCCCCTCTCGGGGGGAGCTGGCATCGCGCAGCGATGACTGAGAGGGTAAAACAAAGAGCACCTATTGCCCTAAAAAGGCGACAGGTGCTCTTTTTGCAATTATATTGTGACGACAGGTGCTTTAATCCACCACGTCCTCAAACTGGCTGTTGTACAGGTCAGCGTAGAAGCCGCCTGCCTCGATCAGCTGGTCGTGGGTGCCCTGCTCCACAATGTCGCCGTCCCGCATCACAAGGATGAGGTCGGCATCCCGGATGGTGGAAAGGCGGTGGGCGATGACAAAGCTGGTGCGCCCCTCCATTAGGCGGTCCATGGCGGTCTGGATGCGCTGCTCGGTGCGGGTATCCACGCTGCTGGTAGCCTCGTCCAAAATCAGGATGCGGTTATCTGCCAGAATGGTGCGGGCGATGGTGAGCAGCTGCTTTTGTCCCTGACTGACGTTGGAGGCGTCCTCGTTCAGCTCCATCTGGTAGCCGCCGGGCAGGGTGCGGATAAAGTGGTCGGCGTTGGCGGCCTTTGCGGCAGCAATCACCTCTTCATCGGTGGCGTCCAGCCGGCCGTAGCGGATGTTCTCCATGATGGTGCCCTTAAACAGCCATGTGTCCTGCAGCACCATGCCAAAGCCCTCGCGCAAGGCGCTACGGTCAAAGTCCCGCACATTGTGGCCGTTCAGGGTGATAGAACCGGCATCCACATCGTAAAAGCGCATCAGCAGCTTGACCATGGTGGTCTTGCCCGCACCGGTGGGGCCTACGATGGCCACCTTCTGGCCGGGCTGCACCGTGCAGCTGAAGTCGTGGATGACGGTCTTGTCCGGGGTGTAGCCGAAGCGCACATGGTCAAAGGTGACCTGTCCGTCAATGTCGGCGGGGTCGGCGCGGCGGGCAGGGTCGGCCAACTGCGCCTCCTCCGGCTCGTTCAAAAACTCGAACACCCGCTCGGCGGCAGCGGCCATGCTCTGCAGCATATTGGATACCTGCGAAAGCTGCTGGATGGGCTGGGTAAAGTTTTTGACATACTGGATAAAAGCCTGAATATCACCAATGGTGATAACGCCGTTTGCAGCAAAAATGCTGCCCACGATGGCCACCGCCACATAGCCCAGGTTGCCCACAAAGTTCATGATGGGCATCATAAGGCCCGAGAGGAACTGGCTTTTCCATGCGGATTCGTACAGCTTATCGTTGGCGGCGTTGAAGTCAGCCAGTACCACGGCCTCGCGGTTAAACGCTTTGACCACGTTGTGGCCGGCGTAGACCTCCTCGACCTGACCGTTGACCACGCCCAGCGTGGCCTGCTGTGCCTTGAAGTACTTCTGGCTGAACTTGACCACCACCAGCACCAGCGCCAGCGATACCGGTAAAATCAGCAGAGCAATCAGGGTCATGCGGGGACTGATGGAGAGCATCATCACCAGCACACCGATCATGGTGGTCACGCTGGTGATCAGCTGGGTGATGCTTTGGTTCAGGCTCTGGCCCAGTGTGTCCACATCGTTGGTGATGCGGGAGAGCACCTCGCCCACGGTGCGCTTTTCAAAGTACGCCAGCGGCAGGCGGTTGATCTTTTCACTGATCTGGCGACGGAAGTCGTAGCAGACCTTCTGAGAAAGGCCGGTCATCAGCCAGCCCTGAATAAAGCTGAAGGCGCTGCTCAGCAGGTACATCCCCAACAAAAACAGCAGAATGCGGCCGATATACACAAAATCGATGCTGCCGGTGCCACGCAGCCGGGCGATCCAGCCGGTGGCAAGGGCGGTGGTGGCCTTTGCCAGCACCTTAGGGCCTGCAATGTTGAAGATGGTGGACAGAATAGCAAACAGCATGGCTGCCGTAAGGGGCAGCTTGTAGTGGCTCATGGTGCGGATGAGCTGCCGCAGCGTGCCTTTAAAGTTTTTGGCGCGCTCGGTGGTGGGACGTCCGGGTCTGGGCATATCACTCACCCTCCTTTTCTGTATTCAGGGTATCCAGCGCAAGCTCCTTCTGGCTCAGCTGGCTGCGGGCGATCTCCTGATATTCCGGGCAGCTGACCATCAGCTGGGCGTGGGTGCCCTTACCCACCAGTTTACCCTCGTCCAGCACAAGGATCTGGTTCGCGTGCAGCACGGTGGAGATGCGCTGTGCCACAATGATCACGGTGGCGTTGTCGGTCTGTGCCTTCAAAGCGCGGCGCAGCGTTACATCGGTCTTGTAGTCCAGTGCCGAGAAGCTGTCGTCAAACAGATAGACCTTGGGGTTCTTGGCAATTGCCCGGGCAATGGAAAGCCGCTGCTTCTGGCCGCCGGATACGTTGGAGCCGCCCTGTGCAATGGGGCTTTGATAGCCTTCGGACTTTGCCTCGATAAAATCAGTGGCCTGCGCAATGGCGGCGGCTTTGTGCACCTGTGCATCGGTGATATCCTCGCCGCCGAATTTCAGGTTGCTGTCAATGGTGCCGCTGAACAGCACACCCTTCTGGGGCACATAGCCCAGCAGGTCGTGCAGCTGTGCCTGCGGCATCTCGCGCACGTCAATGCCGTCCACGGTCACCTTGCCGCCGGTCACATCGTAAAAGCGGGGGATCAGGTTGAGCAGGGTGGACTTGCCGCAGCCGGTGGAGCCGATGATGGCGGTAGTCTCGCCGGGCTTTGCGGTAAAGCTGATGTGCTCCAGCGCATCGCTGTCTGCACCGGGGTAACGGAAGCTCACATCCTCGAACTGCACAACGCCCTGCCAGCCAGTATGCGCCTGTGCAGCCTTTGCGGCGGCTTCGTCCGGGTCGTGGATGGTGGCTTTGGTGCGGATGACCTCGTCGATACGATCCGCAGCCACACCGGCGCGGGGCAGCATGACAGCCACCATGGCCAGCATCAAAAAGGACATGACGATCTGCATGGTGTAGGTGATAAAGGCAATCATTTCGCCCACCTGCATAGTGCCGGCATCCATGGCCTTGCCGCCGAACCAGACGATGAGCAGGCTGGTGCCGTTCATGATCAGGGTCATAAAGGGCATCATAGCCACCATAGCGCGGTTGGTGAACAGCTGGGTGCCCATCAGCTCCCGGTTGGCCTTGTCAAAGCGCTGCTCCTCAAACTTTTCGCGGCTGAAGGCGCGCACCGGCATGATGCCGGTCAAAATTTCGCGGCTGACCAGATTCAGCCGGTCCACCAGCTGCTGCATCACCTTGAATTTTGGCATGGCAACGCTCATCAGGAAGATCAGCAGCAACAAAAGCAGAGCCACATCCAGCACCACGATCCAGGAAAGGCCGCTGCTGCTGCCTACAACATGCAGCACGCCGCCAATGCCCAGAATGGGCGCGTAGGCCACCATGCGCAGCAGGATGACGCAGACGAACTGCACCTGCTGGATATCGTTGGTGGTGCGGGTGATGAGAGAGGCGGTGGAAAAATTCTCGATCTCCGCATTGGAGAAGCCGATAACGCTGGAGAAGGTCTCCCGGCGCAGGTCGCGGCCGATGGCGGCGGATACCCGGGAGGCAAGGAAGCCAACGGCCACAGCCACGGCTACCATCAGCAGGGTGAGCGCCAGCATCTGGCCGCCCACCCGGAAGAGGTAACCCATCTGCACATCCTGCGCAACGCCCTGCGCCTCGTATTCCAGCTGCACCAGCAGCAAAGACTGGCTTTTCAGGTTTTCCAGCAGGGTGCTGTCCAGCTGGCTCATGGCACCGTCCAGCTGCTTTTGCAGCATACTGCGGTCAAAGCCGGGCATCTGGCTCATGGCGGCAAACTGGCTGCAAACGGTGTCCAGATCCGCTGCCGTAGGGGTGACGGTCTCAGTGTCCGCGTCCGCAGCGGCAGAGGGCGTCTCGGCAAGGCCGGTCATGCCCATGCTGTTCTGCCCGGCGGGGGTGTTGGCGGCCTGTGCGGCAGCCATATACAGCACGATGTCCGGGGTGGTCACGGCCTCTTCCAGTGCGGTGCGCTCGTCCTCGGTCAGGTCGGAGCGCAGCTGCAATACGCCATCGTCCTGCAGGTAGTACTGGTAGGCGTTTTGCAGCTTCTGCGCATCCTCCTCGCTCATCAGCAGGCTCAGCGCGTCCAGCGTACTCTGGCGCACCGTTTGGGGCAGGGGGCTTTCAATGCCGCCCTGCTGGATGCCGGTGTCCACGATCTTGCTGGTGTAGTCCGGCAGGGCAAGGTCGCAGTACGCCTGCACGAACAGCAGTGCGAACACCACAAGGCAGACCGCCCAGTGCCGGGCCAGCTGCTTAAAGATCTTTGTCATGGTTCGTTTCTCCCTTCGGGTCAATGTTGCGCGCGGCATTTTCCGCAAGAATGGCATCCATCAGCGCGCCGCGCAGCGCGTCCATCTGGGCTACCTGCTCCGGCTCTAACCGTGCCAGCACGCTGGCAAAGTAGTCGCGCAGAGCCTGCTCACACTGGTGGCACAGCTCGTACCCCTTGGGGGTGATGCGCACCAGCGTTTTGCGGCGGTCGGCGGGGTCCGGTTCCCGCACCACAGTGCCGTCCTGCTCCATGAGCCGCAGCCCGCGCGAGACCGCCGGCAGCGGCTGACGAATCTCCCGGGCAAGGTCGGAGACGTAGATGGCACCGTCCTTTCCGTGACAGTTGATGGCGTGCAGCAGGCCTTCCAGCATATTGAAGTGGCATTTGGGGCAATCGGCCAGCGCCGCCCGCATCCCGGTCTTGGATGCCTTGCTCAGCTGCCCGATATAGTGGCACATCCCCTGAAAGCTGGGGGTGCTTGGCTCGGACACGACAGTCCCTCCTCGTTTGCATTTTTCAAATACTTAACAGCTGTTAAGTATTAACGCCTGATAAGCATATCCCTTTTGCTGCCGGATTGCAAGGGAATGGGGAAATATTAAACAAAAATTCACAAAAAACTTGTAGGTTTTGTCAATGCGCAAACCGGCTCTCGCTGCATAAAAATAAAGGACAGGCAGAAACGGAGGGTGCAGATGGAGCAGGGATTCCAAGTGTTGTTACAGGTATTCGGCGGATTGGCGCTGTTTTTATACGGGACGGACAGCCTGTGTCGGGCGGTGCAGCAGGGAGCGGGCAGGCGTCTGCGCAGCCTGCTGGCGCGGTGCACCGCAAACCCGGCGGCAGGACTGCTGACCGGTGCTGCGGTAACGGCGGTGCTGCAAAGCAGCTCGGCGGTCACGGTTATGGTCATTGCCTTTCTGGCGGCGGGGCTGTTGCAGCTGCGGCAGGCGGTGCCGGTGGTGTTCGGGGCGAACATCGGCACAACGGTCACGGCGCAGCTGCTGGCGTTCCGGGTGGAAAGCTGGCGGTATCTGCTGCTGTTTGGCGGGGTGTTGCTCTGTCTGGCCTGTAAAGGCTGGCGGGGCCGCTGCGTGGGCGAGGCAGTGTTCGGCTTCGGACTGCTGTTTGAGGGCGTTACGGTGATGCGCAGCGCCATGGAACCGCTGCTGCAAAGCCCTCTGCTCCGGCTGGAGCTTGCCCGGGTGCAGCAAAGCCCCCTGCACGGACTGCTGGCGGGCGTCTGCATGACCCTGACAGTGCAAAGCAGCTCTGCCACAGTGGCGCTGCTGCAAAGCATGGCGGCGCAGCCCGGGGCAGACGGCGTGCACAGCCTGCTGGGGCTGACGGCGGCCATTCCCATTTTGCTGGGGGATAACATCGGCACCACCATCACGGCGGTGCTTGCCGCCATCGGGCAGGGAAGAGACGCCAAGCGGGTGGCGGCAGCCCACGCCATCTTCAACCTGAGCGGCGCGGCGGTGTGCTGCGCACTCTTGCAGCCCTTTGCGGCGCTGGTGCGGCTGTGCTCGCCCGCAGGGGTGGAGTGCGCCGTGATCGCCCGGCAGATCGCCAACGCACACACCTTATTCAACGTACTGTGCGCGCTGGTGTGGCTGCCCCTGACCGGGCAGATGGTGCGGCTGGTCTGCGCGCTGCTGCCCGATAAAAAACGACCGCAAGAACGGTTGTAAACCGGAGCGGGGAATGGTATACTGAAGCAGATGATACTATTATATATAAAGGATGGAATGCAATGAAACGGAAAATCGGCAGGCTGTGCATGGTGCTGGGTGCTGTGCTGATCTTATGCGCCGCCGGGTTGCTGGGCTACAACCGGTGGGATGCCGCCCGGGCAGAAAAGGCTTCGCAGGAAGTATTGGGCGAGCTGGAGCAGACCATGCAAAAGACCATTACGGAGCACCAGCAGGAAAATGAGACTGCAGCCCCGCAGCCGGTGCTGGACCCGACGCAGGAGATGACCACTGTGGAGGTGGAAGGGCGGGACTACATCGGGGTGCTTTCCATCCCGGCGGTAGAACGGGAGCTGCCGGTGATGGCGCAGTGGAGCTACGCCGGGCTGAAGATCGCCCCCGGGCGGTACAGCGGCACCACCTATGGCGATGATCTTGTGATCTGCGGCCACAACTACGCAATGCACTTCAGCCCCATCAAGTGGCTGGCCATCGGCAGCTCGGTCTATTTTACGGATGCAGACGGTCTGCGCTGGAGCTATGAGGTGGAGAGCGTGGAGACTTTGCGCCCCACCCAGATCGAGGAGATGACCACCGATACCGAGACGGACAACTGGGATCTGACCCTGTTCACCTGCACCTCCGGCGGCGGTTCCCGCTACGCGGTGCGCTGTGTGCGGACAGGCTACCCCGTCCGTGTGACGGACGCGGCAGAATAATGCTTTGCACAGCAGGATGATTTGGAAGGGCTTCCGCTTTGCTATAGCCATTATCAGCGGAAAATTTATTTTTAATTTCGGGATAGCGGAGCGTCTGCGGACGCTCCGCTATCCCATTTTCACAGGAGGGGGCGTGACGGAAAACGGCAGCTCCAGCGCCTGTTTCCTGCGGAAATGCGGCGCTGCGGGGACTGCCAAAGACCTGATCTCCGAGGAAAATGACCGTGTACAGTGTGAGCAGACTGGGGGAGCATACGCTGTTTTTTACGCAAAAAGTCTGCAAAAACGTTTGAAAGTCCTTTTTATGGTATCCGAATTATGCGATACTGTGTTCACCGGGAAAGCCCCGGAACAAAACAGAAACACAGGAGGGAAACACCATGAAGGATTTTGAGCTGCGTTATGTGGGCAATCATGTGGAGGTATACACTGGCAGTGGTGTGTTCCTGTTTTCGGCCGACACAGTGCGGGAGGCCATGGAAGAGCTGGCCGGGTAAGCGGCGGCATATCGCATCTGGGAAAGCTGAATGTAAAATGTATGTAAAATAACGGAAATCTTTTTGTTTGCCGCCCGGAAATATGTTGCGGAATGTGTAAAAAAAGTAACTTTCCTGTAAAATAAACCTTGTTGAGACGCCCCCTTTGATGGTATAATAAAAGTAAGCGGCTTCCGGAACAGGGCAGGCGTTGCGCGTGCAAGGTTCCGGCGGCTGTGTGCTGTAAAGGATTAAAAGGGAAGTTTCATATTAGGAGTATCGTTATGGATATCACACACATTACCTCTCTGCTGGGCGGCGTTGCGCTGTTCCTGTACGGCATGTCCATCATGGGCGCCGGTCTGGAAAAGCTGGCAGGCGGCAAGATGCAGGGCGTATTGCAAAAGCTTACCTCCTCTACCATCAAAGGCGTGATCTTCGGCACACTGATCACCGGCGTCATCCAGTCGTCGGCTGGTACGGTGGTTATTTGTGTCGGTCTGGTCAACTCCGGTATCATGACACTGACGCAGTCGGTAGGCGTGATCATGGGTGCAAATATTGGTACTACGGTAACAGGTCAGTTGATCCGCATGGCGGATATCTCAGGCGACAGCCTGTGGCTGACCTTGATCCAGCCCAAGACCTTTGCCCCCGTGGTGGCGTTTATTGGCTGCATTTTTTATGTGTTCCTGCGCAATGCCAAAAAGAAGAATATCGGCCAGATCATGCTGGGCTTCGGCATTCTGTTTACCGGCATGAGCCTGATGGATACCGGCGTTGCTCCCCTGCGGGAGAGCGCCGTCTTTCAGAATCTGTTCGTCACTATGACCAACCCCATTCTGGGCGTTCTGGTGGGCGTGGTGGTCACCGTGATCATCCAGTCCTCCTCCGCTTCGGTGGGTATTCTGCAGGCACTGTCCAGCACAGGGCTTGTCACCTTCAGCTCTGCCATTCCCATCATTCTGGGTGCGCATATCGGTACGGCGTTCACCCCGCTGCTCACCATCGGCGGCTCTTCCAAGGATGGTAAGCGGGCAGCGCTCATCCACCTGTACTTCAACGTCATCGGCAGTGTGATCCTGCTGGCGCTGATCTATGCGGTGCAATTCACCATCGGCATCCCCATGTGGGGCGATGTGATGAACAAGAGCTCCATTGCAAACATCCATACCTTGTCCAGCGTATGCGCCATGCTGCTGTTCCTGCCTTGCAGCGGAGTGCTGAGCCGCTTGGCGATGCTCACGGTGCCCAGCAGCGTGGAGGAAGCACAGGAGCTGAGCATGCCGGTGCTGGACGAGCGTCTGTACAAGAGCCCGGCAGTGGCCTTGCAGCAGGCGAAGAACGCGGTGATCAAGATGTCCCGCCGTGCCGCCCGCAACGTGGGTCTGGCCGCGCCGCTACTTTTGAAGATGGACGAGGAGACTGTGAGCGCCATTAAGGTGCGCGAGAACCTGATCGACCGCATGGAGGTGGAGATCACCAACTACCTGATCAAACTGACCGATCAGGAGCTGGGCGACGACGAAAGCCACGCGGTGACCGAGCTGCTGAACTTTGTTACCGAGTTCGAACGCATCGGCGACTATGCCGTGAACATCATGGAAAAGGCCGAGGAGCTGTACGACAAGGAAGCCAGCTTCAGCGAGAGCGCCAAAAAGGAACTGCAATTGCTGGATGCCGCATTGGAGCGCATTCTGGTTCTGACGGACGAGGCCTTTGAAAACGATGATGTCCAGAAGGCAGCACAGGTGGAGCCGCTGGAGGAGATCATTGATGTGATGGTGGAGCGTCTGCGCGACCAGCACATCCTCCGTCTGAAGGACGGCATCTGCTCCATCGACACCGGCGTGGTGTTCCTGGATGTGCTGAACAACGCCGAGCGTATCTCCGACCACTGCTCCAACATTGCGGTGCGCATGGTGGGCATGGAGGCCGGCGATGATTACGACTCTCACACCCTGAAAAACATCATGCACCACAGCCCCAGCAAGGACTATATGCTGGAGTACGAGCAGTGCCGCAAGGAATACCTTGTGCCGCTGGAAGAAATGGAAGCCTGAATCATATAAATGCAATGAGCCGCTGCACATCGTGCAGCGGCTCATTGCATTTATTCCCCCAGATCTTCCAGCAGCAGGTCCAGTTCCCGGGGGCTGTTGACCACGAGCCCGCGCTTGATGCGTAAGGCGTCGTTTTCGGGCAGAAGATTGGTGTAGATGCCGGTCACGCGGATCAGGGTGCCCGGGGTGCCGTCGGCGCGGCAGGTGTACACCGCCACCCGCCCGCCGCTGTCTTGCAGGCAGTAGCGGGCGGTGTCCGTCTGGGGCACTGCCTGCGCGGCAAGGCTCAGGGGAGAGGCGGGGTCGGTCTCAGACCCGGCGGGGCTTTGGGACAGCGGCAGCTTTGGCAGCGCCATCCAGAACAGACTGAATACAATGGTGAATACGCAAAGCCCGTAGAACAGGCAGACAGACAGCTTGCGCATAAAAAACACTCCCTTCCCCGGTAAGTATGCCCCATTTTGGCGGATGGCAGACAATTTTCACACGCAGATACTGTACTTTCCACAAGAGAGTGTGTTATACTATTTATATCTGCTCAGCGCGCAAAGATTGGTTCTTGCCCGGCTGGGGCTTGCGTGCTATAATATGGTATTGCAGTTTGAAATTTCGTGTCACAAACGTTGTGGATAAAGCCCGGTGCAGCTATGCCCGGCAACAGTCTTGAAATGTCAGGAGGCGATCCCTATCTCCAACAATGAGATGAGAAAGATCCACCGGGGCGGCGAGGAGCAGCCTGCCCGCCCGGTGGGACGTAAGGTCAATGTTTCCCAGAGCCGCCGCGAGGTACACTCCGCAGTGGAAAACCGTACCCGCGCGCCCAAGGCACCCAAAAGCCCCAAGCCGCCAAAGGAAAAGAGCAAGCATCCCATTCTGCGGTTCATTGGCCGCACCGTCGCTACGGTGCTCTGCCTTGGCATCATGCTGGGCAGCGTGGTGGCCGTGGGCATGGTGTTCTATGTGGTGCAGGCTACTGCCAACGACGGTGACCTGCTGGACCTGGACAACATTCAGCTGAGCCAGTCCAGTATGGTGGTAGCCACCGACCCGGATACCGGCGCACAGGTGGAGTATGCCACCCTGCGCTCTTCCAACAGCCACCGCGTTTGGGCAGACCTTGAGCAGATCCCCTCCAATTTGCAGTATGCCTTCATCTGCACCGAGGATAAGGACTTCTACTCAGAGCCTGGCGTCAACTTCAAGCGCACCATCGGCGCAATGATCAATGAGTATCTGCTGCCCATTTACAGCTCCAAGCAGGGCGCATCCACACTGGAACAGCAGCTCATCAAGAACCTGACCGATGACAACAGCGCCAGCGGTATCGATGGCGCATTGCGCAAGGTGCGCGAGATCTACCGCGCCCTCTGCCTGAGCCGCAGCTACTCCAAGGAGACCATTCTGGAGGCGTACCTGAACACCATCAGCTTTACCGGCACCATTCAGGGTGTGCAGACGGCGGCCAACGAGTACTTCAACAAGGACGTCAGCCAGCTGAGCCTGTGGGAGTGCGCTACCATTGCCTCTATTACCAAAAACCCCACCAACTATAACCCCTATACGAACCCCGAAAATCTGATCCACCGCCGCAACTTCATCATGTACAATATGTGGCAGCAGGGTGTGATCAGCGAGGAGGACTACCGCAACGGCGCTGCACAGCCCCTTGTGCTGGCCGAAGAAGACAGCGGCAAAAAGCCCAGCACCGTCACCTCCTACTTCACCGATGCACTGTTCAATGAGGTCGTGCAGGACATCATGACCAAGGAGGGCATCAGCGAGTCCGAGGCACAGAAGCTGCTCTACACCGGCGGCTTTACCATTGAAGCCACTGTCAACACCAAGCTGCAGTCCCAGATGGAAAACCTGATGCTGAACACCGACGATGCCTACTTCCCGGCGGGCTGGCATGAGGAAGAGGTCACCTCTATTTCGGACGATGATGTGCAGGTGTTCAACGAAGACGGTACCCCCAAGACCCGCACCGGCGAAGATGGCACCGTCTACTATTACCGCAACGTGCGCACGCAGGCTGCTATGGTCACGCTGGACTATGACGGCAACGTGCTGGCTATTGCGGGCGGCCTGGGCGAAAAGACCAAGAGCCTTGCCCTGAACCGTGCTTACAACGTGGAACGGCAGACAGGCTCTACCATCAAGCCCATCGGCGCCTATGCACTGGGCATCGAGTACGGTCTGGTCAACTGGTCCACCATGCTCAACAACTCCCCCCTGTACCAGAAGCAGGATATGATCATCCGGGACGAGGACTACTGCCGCAAGAATGGCCTGATGGGGCTCTCCGACAAGCAGCTCCGCGCTTACCCCAACGCATGGCGCAGCTGGCCGCGCAACTACGGCGGCAACTATGGCGACGGCAGCGATCTCCCGCTGTGGAACGGCCTTGCCCGCTCGCTGAATACCATCGCAGTCCGCGTGGGCGACCTTGTGGGCGCAAGCAATATTTTCAACTTCGTCTACAACACCCTGCAACTGAATACGCTGGATCCCACCAACGACGTGGGTCTGGCGCAGATGGTTATGGGCAGCCAGACCAAGGGCGTTACGCCCATGGCGCTGGCCGCGGCCTTCCAGATCTTCTATGATGGCGAGTACACCACCCCGCACCTGTACACCCGTGTGCTGGACCGGGACGGCAACATCTATCTGGAAAACAACGCCACCAGCTATCAGGCACTGACCCCCGATACCGCTTATGTCATGAACCGTCTGCTGAAGAATGTTCTGTTCTCCAGTGTGGGTACTGCCAGCGGCCGCTATCCCAACTCCAACGGCATGGAGGCCTTTGGCAAGACCGGTACTGCCAGCGACGAAAAGGATCTGTGGTTCGTGGGCGGCACGCCCTACTATGTCACCGCTGTGTGGTGGGGATATGATGCACCTTACGATATGACCAAGACTCTGTCCAAGCAGCAAGCCAAGACCCGCACCTGTGTTATGGCGTGGAAGGCACTGATGGAGCAGGCACAGGCAGACCTGCCCTATAAGGCATTCCCAACCTCCGCAGGCGTGGTGGAGCGCCGTTACTGCACCCAGAGCGGATTGCTGGCCGGTGCAGGCTGCCCGAGCACTGCCGTGGGCTACTACCGTGCCGATGACCTGCCCGATACCTGCACCTATTCCCATGCCGCACCGCAGGCTGCTGCCCCTGCCGAGAACACAGACGATGCTGTGCCTACCCAGCCGGTCATCCCCACCGATACCAGCGCACTGGACACGGAATAAGGACAAAAATCGTACTTTTTCACCCCTTTGCTGAAAAATCCGGCAAGGACAGGGCGCACTTCACAAGACAAAACTGGACAAAGTGACAAAATAGCATCCGGGCACTTGCATTGCAGGGGTTCGGATGCTATTATATTTTCTACAAGAACACTTGTGTTTGAGAGGTGAACAAGTTGGAACGCCGTTTTTATCTGGTGGATGCGCAGGTACTGCCGGAGGTTTTTCTCAAGGTGGTACGCGCCAAGGAGCTGCTGGCCAGCGGCGAAGCCCGCAGCATTTCGGCTGCGACCCGCGCCGTAGAGCTTTCGCGCAGTGCATTTTATAAGTATAAGGATTGTATTTTTGATTCAGAGAACGGCCGTGAGGTCATCACGGTCATGGCCACCCTGCGGGACGAGACCGGCGCGCTGCAAAGCCTTCTGGCAGGCATCAGCGCCGCAGGCGCCAGCATCGTGACCATCAACCAGTCCACCCCGGAGAATGGGGCTGCGCTGGTGGCGGTCACCATCCGCACCGATACCATGCAAATGTCCCCGGAGGAGCTGACCGAAAAGCTTTCGCGCCAGCGCATGGTGGTGAGTGTGCGCTGCGGGTATAACCTGTAACAAAACAGGAAACGAGGGAAAGAGAGTATGGCTAAAATTGCAATTCTGGGCTTTGGCACGGTGGGCAGTGGCGTATACGAGGTGCTGTGCCACAATGCTGCAAGCGTCTCCCGCCGGGCTGGCGAACCGGTGGAGGTAAAATATATTCTGGACCCGAAGGATTTTACCGGCAACCCGGTGGAGCCTTTGGTGGTCAAGAATATCGACGTGATCCTGCAGGACCCGGAGATCCGGGTGGTGGTGGAGACCATCGGCGGCACCCGCTTTGCTTACCCCTACGTCAAGGCGTGTCTGGAGAGCGGCCGCAGCGTGTGCACCTCCAACAAGGAGATGGTGGCCACCTACGGCGCAGAGCTGCTGGCGCTGGCCAAGGAGCACGGCTGCGCCTTCCTGTTCGAGGCCTCTGTGGGCGGCGGTACGCCCATCATCACCCCCATGCACCAGTGCCTGGCGGCCAACGTCATCACCGAGGTGGAGGGCATCGTGAACGGTACCACCAACTTCATGCTCACCAAGATGGTGCGGGAGGGACTGGGCTTTGAGGATGCGCTGCAAATTGCGCAGGAGCTGGGTTACGCAGAGACCAAGGACCCCAGCGATGACGTGGACGGCCGCGACGCCTGCCGCAAGATCGCCATCCTGTCCTCCATGGTGTGCGGCCACCAGATCTACCCCCAGAACATCCCCACCCGGGGCATCCGCGCCATTACCGCCGCCGATGTGGCCAGCGCCGAAAAGCTGGGCTGCGTTATCAAGCTGATCGCATGGATGAAGCTTGGCAAGGACGGCAGCGTGGCCGCCGGTGTAGAGCCGTGTCTGGTGCCCAAGGCAAACCAGCTGGCCAGCGTGGACGATGTGTTCAACGCGGTGCTGGTCAAGGGCGATATGCTGGGCGATGTGGTGTTCTACGGCAAGGGCGCAGGCAAGCTGCCCACCGCCAGCGCTGTGGTGGCAGACGTGGTGGATGCGCTGAAAAACGGCGCACAGGTGCACGACAGCCTGTTCTGGCAGCCTGCGGACCCGGTGGACGGCATGCTCACCGACCCGGCTCCTGCTGCATATTATGTGCGTGTGGCGGGCATTGCACCCGCTGTGGTGGAGGCCATCTACGGCTACGGCAAGGTGGTGGATGAGCGGTACGAAGGCTGCGCCTACTTTGTGAAGCGCGCCGATGAGCGTGCGCTGGCAGAGGCCGCGCGCAAGGTGGAGGCCGTGGGCGGCAGTGTGAAGCTGGTGCTCAAGCGTCTGCCCGAGGAAGTGTAACGGAAAGGAACTGCGGCAATGAAGATCAAGGTTTCGGTCCCTGCCACCAGCGCCAACGTGGGCTCCGGCTTCGATGCGCTGGGTCTGGCAGTTACGTTGTACAACACGGTTACCTTTGAGGACAGCGAGGTGCTGGAGATCTCGGCATCGGACGGCACCCGCATCCCCCGGGGCGAGTCGAATCTCGTGTACCGCTCCGCCAAGGGTCTGTTCGAAAAGGTTGGCAAGCAGATCCCGCCCCTTAAGATCACCCAGACGAACCCCATCCCCATGGCACGGGGTCTGGGCTCTTCTTCGGCCTGCATCATCGCGGGTCTGCTGGGCGCAAACCGGATGCTGGGCGATGTGCTCAACACGCAGGAGCTGCTCACGCTGGCAACTGCCATTGAGGGACACCCCGATAACGTGGCTCCGGCACTGCTGGGCGGCCTGACCAGCAGCGTGTTCGAGGACGGCAAGGTGTATTCGGTCAAGCGGAATGTGGATGAAAGCCTCTGCTTTGCTGCCATCGTGCCGGACTACAAGCTGCTGACCGAGGCAGCCCGCGCTGCCCTGCCTAAAGAGGTATCCCATAAGGACGCGGTGTATAACCTGTCCCGTGCGGCGCTGGTGCCCGCAGCCTTCTGCGAGGGGCGGCACGACCTGCTGGCCATTGCCACCGAGGATAAGCTGCACCAGCAGTACCGCATGCCCTTGATGCCCGGCTCCCGCGAGGTGTTCGATATGGCGCGGCTGTGCGGCGCAAAGGCCGTGTATGTGTCCGGTGCAGGCAGCACGGTCATGGCTGTGGCAGAAAAGGCCGAGGCCGAAAAGTTCTATTCCAAGCTGGAAAAAGGTCTGGAGCTGTTGGAAGGTCTGGACGGATGTGAAGCATTTACACTGTTGCAGCTGGATGCCGATAACACCGGCGCAACCGTGGAATGATAAATGGGTAAGGGAAGTGCAAGGACGCTTCCGCCCGGCAAGCCCCCCGCAAGCGCGGGGCGTTAAAGAGGAGAGTGACAAGATATGGCGTTGATCGTACAGAAATTCGGCGGTTCTTCCGTAAAGGACCGTGACCGTATCTTCAACGTTGCGCGGATCGTGGCCAACACCCACAACGCGGGCAATGACGTAGTGGTGGTAGTCTCCGCACAGGGCGACACCACCGATGACCTGATCGCCAAGGCAGGGGAGATCACCCATAACCCCTCGGCGCGTGAGATGGATATGCTGCTGGCCTCCGGCGAGCAGATCAGCATCGCACTGCTGGCCATGGCGCTGAACGAGCTGGGCTGCCATGCCATCAGCCTGACCGGCTGGCAGGCGGGCTTCCGTACCGACCGTGCCTACACCAAGGCGCGCATCACCCGGCTGGAGACCGAGCGAATCTCCTCCGAGCTGGAGCGCAACCGCGTGGTGGTGGTGGCAGGCTTCCAGGGCTTGAACAAGCTGGATGACATCACCACTCTGGGACGCGGCGGCTCCGACACCAGTGCTGTGGCAATTGCCGCTGCCCTGCACGCTGACCGCTGCCAGATCTACACGGATGTGGAGGGCGTTTATACCGCCGACCCACGCAAAGTGAGCAACACCCGTAAGCTGGAAGAGATCACCTTTGACGAGATGCTGGAACTGGCATCTCTGGGCGCACAGGTGCTGAACAACCGCAGCGTGGAGCTGGCTAAAAAGTACAATGTGGAGCTGGAGGTGCTCTCCAGCCTGAACCCCATCCCGGGTACGGTGGTTAAGGAGGTTACAAAGGACATGGAAGGTATGCTGATCAAGGGTGTCGCCAAGGACACCGATGTTGCCGTTATCACGATTCTCAACGTTCCCGATGAGCCGGGCATGAGCTTTAGGATCTTCGGCCTGCTGGCACAGAAGAACATCAACGTGGACATCATTCTGCAGTCCACCGGCCGCGACGGCAAGAAGGACATCAGCTTTACCTGTTCCGAAGGCGAAGCCGAGCTGGCCATGCGTGTGCTGAAGGAAAGTGCACACTTCAGCGATGTCAGCGTGGACACCACCTGCGCCAAGGTCTCCATTGTGGGCGCCGGTATGCAGAGCCACAGCGGCGTTGCCTCCAAGATGTTCGAGGCAATGTCCAACAACAATATCAACATCAAAATGATCTCCACCAGCGAGATCAAGATCTCCTGCATCATCGACCGTGCAGACGCCGACAAGGCTGTCGGCGCCATCCACGATATGCTGTTTGACTGATCTGCGTAAAATTTTTAATTATGGCCTGTCTGCTCCCTACCGGGGGGCGGGCGGGTCATAATTTTTTTACACACGACGGCGTTTACACAAATTGCAAAGGGGTGTATAATATAGTTTGAATCTGTGCGGCGCACCGGCGCTGCAACAATGCCGAAAAGGAGCCCCGCCGCATGAGTGAATCCACCCGTACCTCCAGAGCGCCTGCCGAGAAGCGCCTGACCTATCAACAATGGAAGCGCCGCAAAATGCTGCGGCTGGCCCGCAACTGGGTGCTGTTTCTGGCCGGCTGCGCGGCAGTGGTGGCGCTGCTGACCGGCGGCATCCTGTGGCTGCTGCCCAAGGTGCACGGCCTGCTGGCCGGGCCAAAGGTATTTGCAGCCAGCGTGTACGACGGCACAGACTATGTATTTAACGCCGCAGATGCCCGGCTGGTACTGGTGAACGCCAACCTGCCCTATACCGCCGAGCCCGCCCCGCTGCTGGACACCGCCGACGAGGTCACCGGCCAGCAGCTGGAGGCCGAAGCTGCCATGCAGTATCGCAGTATGGCCGCCGCCGCGCAGGCGGATGGGGTCAGCCTGACCCTTGTGGCCGGTTATCAGGACGCCGACACCCGTCAGGCCGCCTACGAGGCCCGGGTGCAGACCTACCGCGATAAGCGCAAGTCCGAGGAGGAAGCCGCCCGTCTGGCGGCTACCATCCAGCCCGTCGCCAACGCCAACGAGCACGGCACCGGCTACGCGGCAGATATCCTCAGCGCGGACAATCCGCAGCAGGACACCGGTTTTGCCGAGACCCGCGCCTACGAGTGGCTTACGGCCTACGCGGCGGAATACGGCTTTATCCTGCGCTACCCGCAGGACCGGCAGGCCGCCACCGGCATCGTGTTCGAGCCGTGGCACTGGCGCTATGTAGGGGTGGAAAACGCCCTTGCCATCCGTGCCAGCGGCCTGAGCCTGGAAGAGTTCATCGCCCTGCAGCGGGCAGACTGAATCAAATGCTCTGTGCGCGGCACAGAGAGAAGGGAATAACCATTGGAACGTACTCTCATTGCACCGGGCGTGCATCTTTCCTGCGACCCGGCTTCTAAATTCAACCGCTGCCGCATCAGCATCCACTTTGCTTTCCCGGCCCAGCGTAAAACGGCCACTGCCCATGCGCTTTTGCCGCTGGTGATGGAGCGCGGCTATGCGGACTGCCCGGATATGACCCGCCTCACCAAAAAGCTGGCAAAGCTCTACGGCGCAGACCTGACCGTGGACGCCCGCCCCATGGGCTGCAACCACAACCTCTGCGTCAGCGTGACCGGCATCAAGGATGCCTTTGCGCTGGAGGGCGAGGCACTGACCACCGAGTATACCAAAATCGCGCTGGGTGCGGCCTTCCATCCGTATTTTGTGGACGGCTGCTTTGACCCGCAGGCCGTCAGCATTGAAAAGCAGATGCTGAAAAAGGGCCTTGAGGATGAAATCAACGATAAACGTATCTACTGCCTGCATCAGGCCAACCGGGAGTTTTTTGGTGACAGTCCGGCAGGTGTGCGGCAGGAGGGCTATCTGGAAGAGGTGGACGGCCTTACCCCGGCCATGCTGACCACCGCTTATCAGCAGATGCTGCGCACTGCAAACATCGAGCTGCTGGTGCTGGGCTGTGATGCCGCCCAGACCGCCGCCATCCGGGATGCTTTGCTGGCAGAGCTTGTCTGCATTGACCGCGCCCCGCTGCCGCTGGTGGAAAACATGGCCATGCCTGCCATTGCACCGGTGCATAAGACCGAAAACTACGATATGGTGCAGGCAAAGCTGTGTATGCTGTTCACACTGGGGCAGCCCATGCAGCCGCAGCAGCTGGCAGCAGTGCGCCTTGCCATGGCGCTGTACGGCGGCAGCGTGACCAGCCGCCTGTTCCTCAATGTGCGGGAGCGGGACCATCTGTGCTACTACTGCTCCTCCTCCTTCCAAAGCTTTACTGGCAGCATGGCGGTGAACAGCGGTGTGGAACACGCTGATGCCGCCCGCGCAGAGCAGGCCATTTTGAAGGAACTTGCCGACCTGTGCACCGGCCCCATTACCGACGAGGAATTCGAGGACTGCCGCCGGGGGCTGCTCAGCGGCATGAACGGGGTAGAGGACAGCCTTGGCGGCATCGAAAGCTGGTACTACATCGAGGTGCTGCGCGCCGGTGCCAACAGCGCTGCACCTATCCAGAGCCCGGAGCAGGCGCGGAATGCTCTACGCGCCGTGACCAAAGACGAGGTGCGGGATATCCTGCGCCGCCTGACCCTCTCGGTCAGCTATCTGCTTACAAAGGAGGATACTGCCCATGCCGCAGAATAACCAGACCCTGCTGGAAAAGACCGTGGCCGACCAGTGGCAGACCCTGCCCTCCGGCCTGACGGTGCTGGTGCGCCCCATGCCGGGCTATTCCAGCACCCATGTGATCTATGCTACAAAGTTCGGCTCCATCGACCGAGATTTCTGCCTGAACGGGCAAACGGTGCATCTGCCGGCCGGTGTGGCGCATTTTCTGGAGCACAAAATGTTCGAGGACGAGGACGGCGATGCCTTTGCCAAGTACGCAAAGACCGGTGCCAACGCCAACGCCTTTACCAGCTTTGACCGCACCTGCTACCTGT